>Ga0157377_10000071_pt1 | contig 79346 bp, 79 predicted proteins | sample M55metaG_FD_121116 | JGI IMG/M metagenome (GOLD analysis project Ga0157377, IMG submission 121116) | Miscanthus rhizosphere microbial communities from Kellogg Biological Station, Michigan, USA - M5-5 metaG | ecosystem: Host-associated > Plants > Roots > Rhizosphere > Soil | place: USA: Michigan... | reverse complement strand
GTGGATGTACGGCTGGTTCTCGACGAGCACCAGCGGCTGCTCCGCCACCAGTTCGCCGCCGCGGTCGCGCAGGTAGTTGTCGAGCGCGTAGCGCAGGAACTTCTGCATCTTCTCGCGGCCGTACTCCTTCTCCATCACCATCAGCGCGGAGTACTGCGCCATCGTCTCGGTGATCATGGTCGTTCCCTGCACGCGCGCGCCGATCACCTGGTGCGCCCACCACTGGTGCCCGACCTCGTGCGCGGTGACGTAGAAGACGTAGTCGATGGCGTCCTTGTCGCGCAGGTCGGCGACGAAGCCGATCGACTCGGAGAAGGGGATGGTGTTCGGGAACGACTGCGCGAAGCGGGCGTAGCGCGGGAACTCCAGGATGCGCACCTGCTTGTGCTGGTACGGCGAAAAGTTCGCGGTGTAGTAGTCGAGCGAGCGCTTCACGCCGTCGATCATCCGCGGCACGTTCCAGGGGTGCTTCGGGTCGTAGTAGATCTCGATTGGGACGTCTTTCCAGCGGTCGCGCTTCACCGCGTATCGCGCGGAGAGATAGGACCAGAAGCCGAGGATCGGGGAGGTGGTCTTGTACCGGAAGTAGCGGCGGCCGTTCGCCGTCCACTCCTTCTGCAGATAGCCGGGGGCGATGGCGATCTGGTCGGCGGAGGTGCTGACGGTGGTGTCGAGATTGAGAAAGTCCGACTCGGCGGCGAGCTGATTGATGTTCCGCGCCCGCGGATCGTCGATCTTCGGGTAGCGCACCACCGGCGGCAGGCCGTACTTCTTGCGCTTGTTTCTGTCCTGCAGCTCGGCGACAGGGAGGTATCCGAGGTGCGGAAAGTAGGTGAAGTTGTTGATGAAGGTGCCGTTGGCGACGATCTCGTTGTTCGATGCGCCGTTGACGAAGCCGCGCTGTTCGACGCTGGCCCTGAAGCGCATCGGCAACGTTGCCCCCGGTGCCAGCGGCGGCGTGAGTCGGTAGATCGTGTAGCCGTGCTCGCTGTCGGCTGACTGCACGCTCGCGCCGGGGATGCTCACCGTGTGCTTCGGCACGTCGGGATTCATCGAGACGTGCAGCGTCTCCATCGGCGCGGCGGTCTTGTTGACGATGGTGTACGTGCCGCGGATGTCGAAGGCGCGCCGCTCGGGATAAAGATCGACGTCGGCCTGCACGTCGGTGATCTTCGGCAGCGCCATTGTCTCGTATCGCTTGTACCGCTTCTCGTACTCGGCGTTCCGCTTCTCGGTATCCTCGGATGTCCGGTAGTGGTTGAGGACGTTCGTGTTGTAGTAGATGAAGGCGCCGGTGGCGACGAAGGCGACGAGCAGCAGCGCCAGCGCGGTCTTCGGCGCGGCGCCGAAGCGGCCGCCGGCGATGCGCAGCCGCGTGCGCATGCTGCTCTCCGTACCGCGCACCCAGAGGAGATGGCCGCCGAGCACCAGCAGGCCGCAGAAAAGGGTCCAGTACAGATCGAACCAGGCCAGCGGCGCGACGAAGTGGCCGAATCCGTTCATGTCGGAGTACGGCGCCGGCGGCGTGTTGGCGAAGCGATAGAGGTTGTGCTCCAGGTGCATCGCCGGCAGGACGGCCAGGCTGACGAAGTAGAGGAGCATCAGCAGGAAGCCGACGTACTTGTTGTTGGTCACCACCTGGAGCGCGAAGGCGAGTGTGGCGATCATCAGCATCGCCAGTCCCACCTGCAGGAACAGTCCCTTGGCGTACAGTCCGAGCTCGTAGGCGTGGAAGCCCTTCGCCGTCTGCACGCCGATGGTGGAGAGCATCGCCGCGATCAGCAGGACGAGAACGATCGAATAGAGCGCGAGCAGTTTGCCGCCCCACAGCGCGGGGCTCGGAACGGGCGTGGCGTCGACGACCTCGCTCGTCTTCAATTGCCGGTCGCGCCAGACGATCTCGCCCGAATAGAAGGTGACGATGATCAGGGCGAAGAGGAGGAAGTTGCTGTTGATGATGCGCAGCATCTGCCCGGTGACGGGATAGATCTTCGTGTCGAAGAGCGAGTCGGCGAAGGCCGCGCCGCCGATGGTGTTCACGATGCCGAGGAGCAGGATGACGATGAAGGGGATGCTGAGGAGGGCGGACTTCAGTTCCAGGCCGGTGGTGCTGATGAGTTGGGTGAGCTTCGACGTGCTGCCCCTCATCCCGAGCGGCGCGACGCCCGCCGGCACACGTCCCTCGCTCACGCTGGGGATGACAGGGGAGCTCTTGCGCCTGCGTCCCCCCGTCTCGAACCTGAACCGCCAGAGCGCGAAGGCAAAGATCGCCAGCGCCACCGCCACCCAGATCAGCCGGTTCCAGAGAAAGACGCCGCTCAATGGCAGCACCTGCGAGTTCTTCTCGAAGACGGTCCAGTAGCGCGTGGCGAGGCTGAAGGTCGACAGCGCGAAGGGGTCGAGGAGGCTGGCCAGCTTCTCCTTTTCCAGGCTGGTGCCGACGATGGCGTTGGCGACGAAGTAGCCGACCAGCAGGCCGATGGCGCTGGCGTAGGTGGCCATGGTGCTGCGCGTGAGCGCGGCGACGGCGAAGAAGATGGCGCTGACCAGCAGCACGGTCGGCGCGATGAGCACCAGCCATGAATAGAGATACGGCGTCAGGGTGAAGGCGCCGATGCGCTCTTTCTCCAGCCACGGCATGAAGCTGCCGAGCATGATCCCGGCGACCACGCCGAGGTAGATCAGCAGCGAGACGACGAACGAGCCGGCGAAGCGGCCGATCAGGTACTGCCGCTTCTTCATCGGCGAGGAGAAGAAGAGCGCATCGGTGCCGAGGTCGAAGTCGCGCAGCGCGGCGTTGGAGACGAACGCTGTGGTGGTGAAGACGCTGAAGACCGACATCACCAGCAGGAACTGCATGATCACGAACGGGGCGTTGCGGTTGACGTTGCCGATCGAGCCGCCGATCTGCACGCTGTCGCTGGTCACCGCGCCGAAGGTCAGCAGGAAAAAGATCACCAGGCAGACGTAGAAGACGAGCTGCTTGAGGTGGTAACGGACTTCGAAGCGGAAGATCTCGGCCAGCATTACGCCGCCTTCTCCGCGCTGTTCTCGGCATGGTGCAGCGTGGAGAAGTAGACGTCCTCGAGCGAGCCCTCGATGGCCTCGAATCCCTCGCCGGGGTTGCCCTCGTTGAAGACGTGCACGAAGGTCTTCCCAGCCGAGAGGCGGGTGGAGATCACCGGATAGTTCTTCTGCACCGCGTCGAGCTCGGCGCGCGGCACGGAGCGTCGCCAGATCTTCCCTTCCAGCGCGCGGATCGCGTCCGACGGCTCGCCGCTCATCAGCACGAGGCCCTTCGAGATGATGGCCATGCGGCTGCAGAGGTCGGCGACGTCTTCGACGATGTGGGTGGAGAGGATGATGATGACGTTCTCGCCGATCTCGGCGAGGAGGTTGTGGAAGCGGACGCGCTCGCCGGGGTCGAGGCCGGCGGTCGGCTCATCGACGATGATCAGTTTCGGATCGCCGAGCAGCGCCTGCGCGATGCCGAAGCGCTGGCGCATGCCGCCAGAGAAGGTGCCGAGCCGCTGCCGGCGTACGTCATAGAGATTGACGCGGTGCAACAGGGCGTCGACTGCTTCCTTGCGCGCGCGTCGCTCGGTGATCCCCTTCAGGACGGCGAAGTGGTTGAGCATCGTCTCCGCCGAGACTTTCGGATAGACGCCGAACTCCTGCGGCAGGTAGCCGAGGAGCTTGCGCACGTCGTCCTTCTGGCGGAGGACGTCGATGCCGCCGAGGCGCGCCGAGCCGGCGTCCGCCTCCTGCAGCGTGGCCAGCGTCCGCATCAGCGTCGACTTGCCGGCACCGTTCGGGCCGAGCAGACCGAACATGCCGGTGGGGATGGTGAGCGTGACGCCGTCGAGCGCGCGGACGCCGTTCGGATAGGTCTTCGACAGACCGTCGATCTGAAGTTCGAGCATGGGCGAGTATACGAGCCCGCCCAGCACTGGTTGCTTCAATTATCTCCAGAGCGCCACGCCCGCCACCGCCACCCACACCAGCCCCTTGACCAGGAACAGCGCCAGCGCCGCGGTGCCGACGCGGCGGGCAGGTCCCGCGCCGCGCAGGAAGGGGATGAGCATCGGCACGCGGCGCCGGTACTCTTCGTACGCGCTGCCGTGCTCGCGCACCAGGTCGCGCTCCTCGAACTGGATGGCCAGCAGGATGTACGCGGCGGTGGCGACGGCGAACAGCAGGTGCGCGTAGGTCATCGCCGGCGTCATCCAGAAGGCGAAGAACCAGCCGACGTAGAGCGGGTGGCGCACCAGGCGGTACGGTCCCGGCGTACCGAACCTCAGCTGCGTGTACGGTTTGTTGCGGAGGTACAGCCAGACCTGGCGCAGGCCGAAGAGGTCGAAGTGGTTGATGAGGAAGGTCGAGACCAGCACCAGCGCGAAGCCGAAGGCGAAGAGCGCGCGGAAGACGAAGCGAATGGCCGGATCGCTCACTGACCAGACCACGCCGCCCAGCGGCTGCCATAGCCAGAACATCGCGATCAGGGCCAGGCTGGAGAGCAGCACGTAGGTCGAGCGCTCCAGCGCCGGCGCGACGATTTGCGTCCAGCGCTTCTTGAACCACGGCCGCGCCATCACGCTGTGCTGGATGGCGAAGAGCGCGAGCAGTCCGGCGTCGATGGCGATGCCGCGCGCGAGCGGGCCGCGCGCGGCGCCGTCGAGTGTGGTCGGGACTACGAATCCGCCGATGAAGCCGACGGCGTAGAGGAACGTGGCGAAGAAGATGGCGTAGCAGACGACGCCGTAGGCGAAGAAAGCGATTCGTTTGAGCATATCCACAAGGTGCGGCGGGCAGGGGCGCGCCGCCATGAGCGCATTGTCCCGGAGCCGGTAGAATCAACGCATTCGGGCAGGACAATGTCCCAGACGCGCCAGCGCATCCGTTTCGTCCGCGCCACCGACGGCGTGCAGCTCGCCTGGGCCGAAGCGGGCAGCGGGCCGCTGCTGGTCAAGGCGTCCAATTGGCTCTCGCACCTCGAGTTCGAGTGGGAGAGTCCGGTCTGGCGCCACTGGATCCGCTTCTTCAGCGACCACTTCCGCTTCGTCCGCTACGACGAGCGCGGCTGCGGGCTGAGCGACTGGGACGCCGCCGAGCTGACCACGCAGCGCTGGACCGACGACCTCGAGGACGTGGTCGACGCCGTTGCGCCCACCGCCCCCTTCGCCCTCCTCGGCATCTCGCAGGGCGCGGTGGCGTGCATCGCCTACGCCGTGCGGCACCCCGAGCGCCTCTCGCACATGATCCTCTACGGCGGCTACGCGCGCGGCCTCTATCACCGCGGCAAGCCGGACGCCGAGCGCGAATATCGCGCCATCCTCGAGGTGATCCGCATCGGTTGGGGGAAGTCCAATCCCGCCTTCCGCCAGATCTTCACCTCGCGCTTCATCCCCGACGGCACGCCCGAGCAGCTGGCGTGGTTCAACGAGCTGTGCCAGAAGACGATGTCGCCGGACATGGCGGCGGAGCTGCTGCGGATGCGCGCGGAGATGAACGTGGTCGACCTGCTGCCGCAGGTGCGCGTGCCGACGCTGGTCATTCACGCGCGCGACGACGCCGTGGTGTCGATGTCCGAGGGACGCCTCCTCGCGGCGTCCATCCCCGGCGCGCAGTTCGTCGAGCTCCCCGGCAAGAACCACGTGCTGCTGGAGGACGAGCGGGCCTGGCCGCGATTCCAGGAGGCGGTGCTCGACTTCGTCGGCTTGCAGGCGCCGGCGGCCGACGCCTTCGCCGCGCTCTCACCGCGCGAGCGCGAGGTGCTGGCGCTCCTCAGCGAAGGCCTCGGCAACGCGCAGATCGGCGAGCAGCTCGCCATCAGCGAGAAGACCGTGCGCAATCACATCTCGAACGTCTACGACAAGCTGGGCGTCTGGAACCGCGCGCAGGCGGTGGTGTTCGCGCGCGATCACGGCTTCCGGCGGTGAACGCGCCCTACTGCGCGGCGAATTCGACCTTCTCGTAGATCGCGCTCACCACAACATGGCAGTCGATCGATGGAAGATGGAGCGTGCCCGTGGGATCGCTGATCTCCGTCAAAATCCACTCCGTTTCGTCGCGCCGGTAATGCTCGATGCGAATCTTGTTCTGGCTGACAAGAACGTACTCGCGCAGCGACTCGAGGCGGCGGTACTGCGCGAACTTTTCCCCGCGGTCATATGCCTCGGTCGAGTCGGACAGCACTTCAATCAGTAGTGTGGGATTGAGCAGGGTGTCGATGTACGTGTCTTCGAATCTCGGCTCGCCGCAAACAGCGGAGATGTCAGGATAGGTATACATCCCGCTGGGGCTGACCTTGACGCGCATGTCGATGACGTACGCCTCGCACGCCTTGCCGCGCAACTGGGAGCTTATCTCGCCATGGAAGTTGCCCGCGATCAAGTTGTGCCGGCGGCTTGCGCCGGACATCGCGTACATCCGGCCCGCAATGTATTCGCTCCGAACCTCGGCCTTCCGCTCCAGTTCGAGGTATTCGGCAGCCGTCATAAAATCCGTAAACAGTATCCCTCGGGTGGCGCCCTACTACGCCGCCGCCGGCGGTGAATGACTTCAATGTCCAGCCGCGCGACGCCGCGGAGTTGGCGCCGGCGCAGCGGTCGCCGCGAGACTCAACGCGCTCCCGCACCGGTTAGTGACGCGCACCCAGTAGCGATGTCCCGGGATGAAGGTCGCGGCGCCGACGGGGGTGGTGGCGACGCCGCTCTCGCCCTCGAACCATTCGTAAGTGAGAGGTTGCGGGCCGATGGCGGACACGCCTAGCGGCGTGCCGGTCGGTTGCGCGGTGATGGACGGTTTGGCGCAGTCGGGGTTGGGCGGGCCCTCGTTCGCGCGGACGAAGCGAAGCCACAGCGCGCGGGCCTGCGCGTCGTCGCGCACCGGATCGGGCGCCTCGAAGTAATTCAGCAGTTGCTCGTCGGTCTCGTCGCCGCGCAGTTCCCAGGCGTCGGCGAATCCGAGGTAGTTGTGCGCGTTCCAGCCGTAGCGGAGCGGGGCCGGGCGGCTGGTGAAGGTGCCGCCACCCGGCGGTCCGGGCCAGATCCACGGCGCACCGGAGGCCCAGACCCAGCGGCCGTCCTCGTGGCCGGCGGGGTGATAGGGAACGGGGATCGGATCGCCGGCGCGACGGACGCGCAGGCGCGAAACGCCGTGCGTGCCGAATCCGCCGACCAGCACCGCGCCGCGCGGATCGACGGCGACCAGCCACGGGTAGTGCGGTGGTGTCGCGGCGTCGCGCGCTCCCCAGCCGACCGGATGCGGGTTCCAGTGCTCGCCGAACACGTAACGGCTCTTCCCGCCCTCGGCGGGCAGCCAGGCGAAGATCTCGTTGAAGTGCGAGCCGGTATCGCCGTCGATCTCGTCGCCGACCGACTTGCACCAGTAGATCCCGTTTTTCGGACCGCTGTTGCCCCAGCGGTCGACGTCCAGCCACGCCCAGCCGCGGTAGCTCTCCTCGAAGTGCTGATAGACGTCGCCGATGAGCGTGGTGGCGCCGGTGGAAGGGACGATGCGGCGGATCGAGCCGGTCCCGAGCTCGAGCAGGATGAGGTTGCCCTCGCTGTCGACGCGGATGCATTGCGGCTTGTTGATGCTCGGCGGCGCGGAGGTGAAGTTGCCCGTGGCACGGTTGGCCTTCTGGTCGAAAACCTGCGTGGCGCGCGGGCTGCCGAAGAGCGTGGTCACCACACCGCCGCGCGTGATCCGGCGGATGGCGTCGTTGTCCTGGTCGGCGACGTAGAGGACGTCGGCGACGGGATCGAAGACGATCGACGCCGGGCCGTTGAAGCGCGCGGCGTGGCCGGCGCCGTCGGCGAATCCGGCGGCGTGATTGGGATCGCCGGCGAAGACGCTGACGCGCACGCGATTGGCCGCCAGGTCCTCGATCTCGATCTTCCAGACGCAGTGGTCTTCGTACCCGACGACGTACCAGACGTTCTCGTTCTGCGGATCGATGGCCAGGTCGAGCGGCGTGAAGAATTCGCCGCGCCCTTCCAGCCATTCGCCGCGCTTCTCCATGACAGAGCGGACGGTGGCCAGCGGCTTCGACGACCACACCGGGTCGCGGCCGGGACGGACGCGCCAGCCGGCGACGGTGACGATCTCGCCATCCGGCTTCAGGTAGCGCGCCGGCCCGCCGGTCTCCACGAAGGCGAAGCCGCCGCGCGAGTCGATCTGTCCCGAAACGTAGGGGCTCATCCAGCCGACGCCGCGCGGGCCGTCGCGGAAGGGGAACTTCTGGTGCTGGGCCTCGACGCGCAACCCTCGATGGTCCTGCAGGTTGTCGGGATCGAGCGCGCGGACGAACGGCACGCCGGGATGCGGCGGGTCCTCCCACCACATCTGCGCGCCGGCGACGTAGTCGCCGTTGGGCGCGAGCTGCTCGAGGTAGAGATCGGCGGCGTACGGCGGCGCGGTCCACGGCGTGACGCTGCTGTTGGCGGGATGCCCTGTCAGGCGGCGGTGGCGCGAGTCGACGTAGACGACGGCCGGGCCGAAGTCGCCGTCGCCGTTGTAGCCGGTGACGCCGTTGATGATGGGGACGAGCGTGCTGACCGGCCGCCCGCGCGTGATGTGCAGGAAGGCGCGGTGCGGCTTGAAGCGCATGCGGTTCGCGCCGCGCACCTCGACGCTGACGTCGTGAAATCCGTCGTCGAGGGCGTCCAGCGCCGGATTGTCCGCGCGCAGCGTGAACGCAAAGTTCGACGACGGGGCGAGCCAGTCGGAGACCGCCACGCCGTGCACGGTGTAGCGGACATCGATCCCGCTGGCGGCCGGCGCGAGCGTCTCCGCCGCCGAGCGGCTGCCGCGAAAGATGTTGACCTTGAGCCGCACGGAATCCGACTCCGCCGCCGTCGGATGCGCATGATGCAGATGCATCCAGTGCGGATCCTCCGGCTCCAGCCCGGCCTCCTTGACCACCTCCACCGAGTACTCGGCAAAGTGCAGCGGCCACTGGTCGACCGCCGCGAGGATGGCCGCGAACGCGAGCGCGCGAATCACCCCACGAACTTACATCTGCCCCTCCGCCCCCACCGCGACGTGGATCACGTCAGACGGGACGTCAGCGGCGATCTTCTGGACGAGAGCGTTCGCCGATGGCCTGGAGAAGGGTATCGATTGTCAATTCAGCAAAGATTTCGCCGCGCTCCTTCGTGTAATCGCCGTCGCCCGGGTCGTACTGCATCATGAACCGCATGGCGCCCGCGGGTCCGAGGCGTTCGGTCAGCGCTTTCCACCCTTCCATGCGGATCTGGTACAGAGACATCGATTTTGAGCGGCTCATGGCCGGTCTCCCATCGCTTCAAGCGGCAGCCGATCAGGCATCACGACCTCGACGCGCAAGTCCTCGTGAACCCTCGCGGCTACCTTCAAAAGCTTGTCATCAGTAGTCACGAACCATCGTGCCGCTGAAGCCTCGGCGAATGCAAGATGCAGTGCGTCGAGAGGGGCAAATCCGAAGGTAGAGAGCACGCGAGCTCGATCGATCGTCGCGCCGCTCTCCGCGATCGAAACCGTAGCGGCGTCCAGCCACAGTCGAGTGGCAAGTCGCCGGTCCTCGCGTGGATTCCTTTCGTTCTCGAAATCGTGAGCGGGCGAGTGGACGAGATGGAATCTCCCGTCCCGAGCCATATCGAGAATTGCGGCCACTGCCTCGGCCTCTCTGCGTATTCTCTCGATGCTCGTGTCATCGAATGGACGCTTGAAGCAGCAGAGATCGAGGTAGGCAATCTCGCTCACTTCGTCATCGTACTATCTACTGCGAAGCCACCTTCCGCGGATACGCCGGCCGCACCATCTTCGCCGGCGGCTTCGCCGCGAGCTGCTGCATCACCACCGAGATCGCCTTCTCCAGCTGCGGGTCGCGTCCGGCGATGACGTCGGCCGGCGTCTGCTCTACCTCGATGTCGGGCGGCACGCCTTCGTTCTCCACGATCCAGCCCTCGTCGGTCCAGATGGCGAGGTTCGGCGCCGTGATGTTGCCGCCGTCCATCAGCACCGGAAATCCGAGGATGCCGACCAGGCCGCCCCAGGTGCGGCGGCCGATGAGCGGGCCGACCTGCAGCTTGCGGAACATCCATGGCAGCAGGTCGCCGCCGGAGCCGGCGGTCTCGTCGATAATCATCGCCTTCGGTCCCTGGATGGCGGCCAGAGGCGTGCGGAGGTCGGTGCCGTAGCGCATGGCCCAGTTGCTGATGAACGGCCGGCGCAGGATGTCGATGTAGTAGTCGGCCACCTGGCCGCCGCCGTTGTGGCGCTCGTCGACGATGATCGCCTCGCGGTCGGCCTGCGGGAAGAAGTAGCGCTTGAAGTACTCGTGGCCGAGGGTCGAGGTGTTCGGTACGTAGACATACGCCACGCGTCCGTTCGTCGCCTCGGTGACCTTGCGGAGATTGCCCTCCACCCAGTCGCGGTTGCGCAGCGCCGTCTCGCTCTCGATGGGAACGACCTTGACCGAGCGCGAGCCCTTGCCGTCCGCCGACGGGCCGACGGTGATCTCCACGATGCGTCCCGCCGTCCGCTCGAAGCGGCTGTACAGATCCTCGGGGGCGCGCAGCTCGCGCCCTTCGACGGCGAGCAGGTACTCGCCGGCCTTGACATCGACTCCTGGCTCCGTAAGAGGAGCGCGCAGCGTCGGATTCCAGTTCAAGCCGCCGTAGACCTTGGCGAATTTATAGCGGCCGTTGTCGAGGGCGTAGTCGGCGCCCAGCAGCCCGCCGGGACGCGCGTCGGTGTTGGCCAGGCTGTCGCCGCCGCTGAGGCGATGATGGCCGACCGACAGCTCGCTGTGCATCCAGGTCATGACGCGATTGAGGTCGCGCCGCACGCTGAGGTCCTGAAGGAAGACGCCGTACTTTTCGCGCATCGCCTTCCAGTCGACGCCGTGCATGTTCGGGTCGTAGAAGTAGTCGCGGTTGATGCGCCACGCCTCGTTGAAGATCTGCGTCCACTCGGCGCGCGGATCGAATGGCACCTCGATCTTGTCGACGGCCAGCTTGTTCTTGGTGGCGTCGACCTTGTCGCCGAGGTCGGCGACGACGAAGGTGTCCTTCATCCGGAGGTAGACCTTCTTCTTGTCGTGCGAGATCTCGTAGTCCTCGACCTTGTCGACCAGCGACTCCTCTTTGCGCTTCTTGAGCGAGTAGCGGTAGAGCGTGGAGCCGGCGTCGTCGCTGAAGCGGTTCTGGCCGCTGGGGGTCTTGAGGTAATAGATCTCGCCGGTCTTGCCGACCGACAGGCCGCCGTAGCCGGCGTCGCCGTTCGGCACCGCCACGATGCGCTGCGTGAGGCCGTCGAAGTCGATCTTCACCGCGGCCGCCACGGCGTCCGCCTTCGCATCCTTCTTGTCGTCCTTCTTTTCGTCCTCCGGCTTCGCCGCGCCTTCCTCGTCGCTCTCCTTCGCCAGCGGCGAGGGGACGCCCTTCGGCAGCACCGCGAGGTAGATCGAGCTGGTGGCGAGCATGTCGGCGCCGGACATGGAGAACCAGTCCTGCACCGGGCCGGCGTTGGTGGAGACGAGGAAGTAGAGGTACTTGCCGTTCGGGTCGAAGGCGGGGCTGCCGGCGTCGCTCAGGCCGTCGGTCAGCGGGCGCGACTCCTTCGACTCGACCGAGTAGAGATAGATGCGGCCCATGTAAGTGGTCGAGCGGCGGACGTAGGCCAGCCACTTCGAATCGGGCGACCACGACTGCGAGGTGCTGTCGAAGGCGCCGGGGCTGTAGAGCGGCTGGGTGGAGATCTTGGTGGTGGCGCCGCTGGCGACGTCGGCGATGTAGAGCGTGCGCGAGTTGTCGGTGAAGCTGATCATCTTGCCGTCCGGCGACCAGCGCGAGTCGGCGTAGAAGCCGGCGCCGTTCAGCGCGATCTTGCGCGGCGTTCCCTTGCCGTCCTGCGCGCCGATCATCAGCTGGTATTCGCCCCCCTCGTCGGAGAACCAGGCGATCGACTTGCCGTCGGGCGACCACGCCGGCGAGCGATCGTTTGCGGCGACGGAGCTGGTCAGGTTGCGGTCGTCGCCCTTCTCCGCCGGCACGGTGAGGATCTCGCCGCGGAACTCGAGCGCCACGCGCGCGCCGCTCGGCGAGAGGCTCGAGCCGCGGATGTACTTGGTGCCCTTGGCGAAGCGCGGACGCGTCTCCAGGAGGTCGGCGGCGACGCCGATCTTCAGGCGCGCGTCTTTGCCCGTGGCGGGATCGAAGATGTGCAGGTAACCGGCACGCTCGAAGATGATCCTGCCGCCGCCCGCCGTGGCGCCGATGATCGGAAAGTCGGTGAAGCGCGTCAGCTGCTTCACGTCCTTCGTCTTCGGATCGTACGAATGGAGATTGAGCTCGCCGCTGCGGTCGGAGAGGAAGTAGACGCGGTCGCCGATCCACATCGGGTCGGTGTCGTTGGCGCGCGTCTTCGGCTGCGGGATCTGCTCGACGGCGAACGACTTGTTGTCGAAGAGCATCAGCCGCGCGGCCTGCCCGCCGCGGTAGCGCTTCCACTGGATGAAGGCGTCGCCGATCGGCTGGTAGACCATGCGGGCGCCGTCGGCGGAGAAGGTGGCCTTGGCCGCGTTCGGGATGGGGAGCTTGGAGGCCATGCCGCCGGTGACCGGCACGGTGAAGAGCTGCAGGAAGCGCGCGGTGTAGACCTCGCGCGGCGAGGTGAAGAGCACCGCCGAGCCGTCCGGCGTGAAGCCCTGCGGCAGGTCGGCGCCGGGATGCCATGTCAGCCGCTGGGGCACGCCGCCCTCGGCGGAGACAATGTAGACGTCGACGTTGCCGTCGTACTCTCCGGAGAAGGCGATCCATTTGCCGTCCGGCGAGAAGCGCGGGTTGCCCTCGATGCCGGGATGCGAGGTGAGCCGCCGCACGTTCGTCCCGTCAACGTTCGCCACCCAGAGGTCGTTGGCGTACGAGAAGGCGATCCGCTCCCGCGAGATCGCCGGCTGGGTGAGCATGCGGGTGTCATGGATGTCGACGGCGAAGGCGGGCGCGGCGACGAGAAGGGTCGCGATGAGGCGCAGAACGTGACGCATGAGGGGGCTCTCCTTGCGGACGAAAGTGGTGGGAACTATACGACGGTTCGTTGACGTGATCTCGCGTGCATTCATAGAATGCAGTCACTGAATGCGCAAGAGAAGCTATCTCACCGTCCGCAACCTGCCTCCCGAAGTGGCGACGGAGCTCGAACGCGAGCGCAAACGCCGCGGCGACTCTCTCAACCAGACCGTGGTCAACGCTCTACGACGTGGTCTCGGCCTCGGAAGCGCGCGAAAGAGCAACGGCTTGGCCTCGCTGGCCGGCACCTGGACGGAGGAGGAGTTCGCGGCCTTCGAATCGGCAGTTGAAGAACTGAGCGAGCAGGTCGACGAGGAGCTCTGGCGTTGAGCCGCTACATCCTCGACACGTCTGCCTACAGCAACTTCAAACGCGGCCGCCAAGACGTGGTCGACCTCATCGACGACGCCGACTGGATCGGCGTTCCGTCCATCGTGCTCGGCGAGCTGTGGAGCGGATTCCTGCAAGGGCTTCGGGTCCGTGAGAATGAGATTGCCCTGCGGGAGTTTCTCGGCAACCCCGCCGTCGACGAGGTGGCGGTCGACGGTCATGTGGCGCGCGTTTATGCGGAGATCGTCCTTTCCCTCCGGCAGATCGGGATGCCTCTTCCCGTCAACGACATCTGGATTGCAGCATGCGCGGCGACGACCGGCGCGAGTGTTCTCACGTACGATGACCACTTCCGCCACATCCGGCGCATCGGATCCGTCGTGTTGACTTGACTCACCGCGCCCTCTACGCCGCCTTCGACCGCTTCCCCTCTCGCAAGGGATCGGGCGTGCACATCGCGCGCTTCGCGCAGGCGCTGTTCGACTGGGCGGGCGGCGGGGTGCTGTACGCGCTGGGCGGCGAAGACCTGCCGGCGCAACAGGTGGAAGGGGACGTCGAGATCGTCCGCTTCTCGACCGCCGTCGACAACTTCCTGGAGCGCACCGTCGCGTACGGGCAGCGGCTGGCGGCGCTGCTCGACGAGCTGCCGCGGCTGGAGGTCGCGCACGTGCGCGATCCGTGGAGCGGGCTGCCGCTGGTCGAGCGCAACGTGGCGCTGGTGTACGAGGTCAACGCGCTGCCGTCGATCGAGCTGCCGTTCGCCTATCCGTCCGCGGCGCCGCGGACGCTGGAGAAGATCGAGCGGCTGGAGCAGGTGGTGCTCGACCGCGCGGACGCCATCGTCGTCCCCGCCAACACCATCCGCGACCTGCTGGTCCGGCGCGGCGTGACGAAGGAGATCATCGTCATCCCCAACGGCGCGGACATCCCCGAGCCGGCGGAGCGCATCGAGGCGAGCGATTACTTCCTCTACTTCGGCGCGCTGCAGGAGTGGCAGGGGATCGAGACGCTCTTCCGCGCCTTCGCCCGCCTGCGCGACCTGCCGGTCAAGCTGGTCGTCTGCTACTCGCACCACACCCGCTACGCGAAGGCGTACGTCCGCTTGGCGGAAAAGCTGGAGATCGCCGACCGCGTGATCTGGAACTCCGCCCTGAGCGCGGACGAGCTGCAGCCGTGGCTCCAGCACGCCGTCGCCTCGGTCGCGCCGCTGGCCGACTGCGCGCGCAACGTGGTGCAGGGTTGCTCGCCGCTGAAGGTCCTGGAGTCGATGGCCGCCGGCGTGGCGGTGATCGCCAGCGATTTGCCCGCCGTCCGCGAGCTGGTCACCGACCGCGTCGAAGGCCTTCTCGTCCCTCCCGACCGCCCTCCCGCCCTCGCGCGGGCCATGCGCATCGCCTTCGAATACCCCGACCTCCGGCGCGCCCTCGGCGCGCGCGGCCGCGAGCGCATCGCCGGCTCGCTGACGTGGTCGCACGCCACGAGGCGGCTGCAGGAGCTATATTCATCGCTACCGGTCCCGGGAAACGCCGAGGTGCGAGTATGACGACGATGAGCGCGGAACAGATGCGCGTCACGAAGACGAGAGAGCTGGAAGTCGACCGGCCGGTGGACGAAGTCCTCGAACTGGTCCGGACGCTCATCAACTTCGACGCGGAGACGGCGGGCAAACGGAAGAAGGCCGGCTGCTCCATCCCGCTCGCGGCGGTCCTGGCCATCATCCTCTTCATCGTTTCCGGCTTCAGCTTCGGCGCGGTGCGCATGGCGTTGCTGGCGCTGGCCGCGTTCTCCGTCGCCGCGTTCGTGGTAGCCATCGTCCTCTACGTCCGCCTGCGCGCGCAGGACCTCTCGGACAACCTCGCCGTCACCGCCGCGCCGTTCCTGGCGCTGCTGCGCGAAGACATCGCGGCCGGAGATCCGCTGCAGGTCAAGATCGACCTGCGCCCGTACGCCATCGAGGCGAAGAAGAAGAAGGAAAGCGCGCCGTACAAGGCGGGGGCGTACTACAAGATCATCGACCGCCTCTACGTCGATCCGTGGTTCAGCGGCAGCGCGGCGCTGGCCGACGGCACCAGGCTGCGCTGGCGCGTCATCGATCACATCCTGCAGAAGACGAAGACGAAGAAGAATCCGCGCGGGAAGATCAAGAGCAAGACGAAGATGAAGCGGAAGACGGTGGTGGTGGTGACGCTGGCCTTCCCGACGAAGGAGTACTCGGTGGCGCCGGCCACGGACGTGGAGACCGACGCCAAGCGCGCGACGATGACGCTGGCGCGCAAGCACAAGACGGCCGGCGAGGAAGCGGCGACGCTGGAACTGCTGGTCGATCTGATCGCCGAGGGGTACCGGCGGGTGAAGGTGGCGAGGAGCGCGTGATGGAACGGTGCAGAGCGAAGCGCGGGTTTTTCAGCCTCCGCGATTGCGGCGAGATGTCGGTCAAGCAGTGCGCGCTGTGCGGGCGGCCGGTCTGCTCGCCGCACCTGTCGCCGCGGAGCGGCTTCACGCGATGCCTCGACTGCGAGGGGCGCGCGGTGGAGAAGGACGTGCTGGCGACGCCGGCCAAGAAGCAGGAGCCGGCGCCTCCGCCCGACCAGCCGCTGAGCGATCCGGCCTGGTCGTACCGCTATCGCGACCGTTACTACAGCCGCTCGCACTACGCGCCGCTCTACGTCGGCACCTATTACGATTCGTACTATGACCGCTACGACACGCGGTCGTTCGATTCCGGCATGGCCAGCAGCGGGCCGTCGTCGTCGAGCTGGGGCGACCGCGACTCCGGGACCACGGGACTCGGGGACAGCTGATGTCGCTCCGCCCGCTGTGGCTGACCGAGACGTATCCGCCCGACCGCGGCGGCATGGCGCAGTCGTGCGACCGCATCGTGCGCGCGCTGCGCGCGCGGGGGGTGGAGGTCGACGTGGCGCACGTGTCGCGCCGCTACGACGACTGGCGGGTCGAGACCAAGGCGGGCGGCCGGCAGATCTGCTGCCCCGCGGACGACGACCCCGCGCACACGCTGAACCGCCTCTGGAACGTGCTGCGTCGGATGGACCAGCCGACGCACGTCGTCGCCTTCGGCGGCACGCTGCCGCTCCTGGCAGGGCCGGCGTACGCGGCGTGGCTGCAGGTCCCGCTGGTGACGCTGATCCGCGGCAACGACTTCGACGCCGCGGTCTTCTCGCCGAAAAAATCCGACGTGCTGCGCCACGCGCTCCGCGCCTCCGCCGCGGTCTGCACCGTCACGCGCGACCACGCCGCGCGCATCGCCGCGCTGGAGCCGGGCGTCGAGCCGGTCTGGATCCCGAACGGCATCGACGTCGACGCCTGGCAGCTGATGCCGCACGATCGCGCGGAGGCCGAGCAGTACCGCGTCCCCGGACGCCGCGTCCTCGGCATGTTCGGCCAGCTCAAGCAGAAGAAAGGCGTCCGCTTTTTCCTCGACGCGCTGGAGCAATCCGGCGTCGCCGATCGCTTTCGTCTGCTGCTGGTCGGCGACGTCGACCCGGCGCTCGGCGTCGAGGCGCTCCCGTTCCGCGACCGCCTCGACCTCCTCCCGCTCTACGCTGCCTGCGACCTCGTCATCGTCCCCTCGTTCTACGACGGGCTGCCGAACGTGGTGCTCGAGGCGGCGGCGCTCGGCGTCCCGCTGCTGACCTCGAACGCCGGCGGGATGGCGGACCTGCTGGTCGACGGCGAGAACGGCATCGTCTTCGACGCCGGCGACGCGCACGACTGCCGTCGCGCCATCATGACCGCCGCCGCCATCGACGACGACGCGCTCCGCGCCCTCGGCGCACGCGCGCGGGCGGCGGTCGTCGAACACTTCAACGTCGAAAAGGAAGCGCAGAGATATGTGGAAGCCCTTCGCACTTGTACTGCTGATCGCCGCCTGCAGCCGGCCCGCTGAGACGCCCGCCGCGCCGGTGCGCGCCGCGTCGCCCTCGGCGACACAATCATCGACACAATCATCGGCGCCCGCTTCGGTCATCGCCGTCACCACCAACGACGGGAAGCGCGTGGTCGAGGTCTCGCCCTCCGGCGGCGACGTGACCATCACCTACGACGGCGGCGTGCTGCACGGCCGGCGCAAAGGGGAGAAGCGCAAGTACGAGTCGGTCGAGGTGAAGTACGGCGACGAGGGCGGTTTCAAGGTGCGCACGCTCGACGGCAAGCTGCTCTGGAAGGTGAAGGTGACGCCGGAGAAGATCAAGGTCAGCGACAACGAGGAGAACAAGAACCCGTTCGAGTTGAAGATCAAGGACGCGAAGGTCAAGGTCTACGCCCCGGGCGAGCGCCTTCTAGGTGAGGTGCGCGCGCGCGCCGATCACGTGGAGATCGGCGAGACGCTCCGCGCCGCCGGCACGAACGCGGCGCCGTTCTACGGCGTGGCGCTGCTGGACGGCGTGCCGGCGCGCGAGCGCGCGGTGATTCTCGCGGAGCTCGCGGTGGGGCATTGATCGCCTACTACGCGATGGGCGGCGGCCTCGGCCACCTGACCCGCGCCCGCGCGTTTCTACACACGCTCCACCTCGACGCGGTCATCGTCTCGCAGTCGCCGTTCGCCGCCGACCCGCGCGTGATCGGCGACGTCCCAGTGGTGCGCGAGCGCCCTGAAGGCTCGCTCATCCTCGATGCATTTCCCGCGGGCCTCTTCGGCGAAATCGAGGGCGGTGTGGTCGACTACGTCGCGCGCTACGTCCGCTGGGACCGCTACACCCTCCCGCCCAACCCACCCCGCATCCGCCGCGCGTACATCCTCGAGCCGCTGCACCCGGAGCAGGAGCGCTACGTCCGCGCGCAGGCCTCCGAGGTCGTGCACCTCGAGCAGCTCATTGACCCGCCGGCGTTGCAGGCCCCTCCGGCGATGCCCGCGCGATATGCGCTCGTCGTGCACTCACAGCCCGACGAGCGCGGGGAGTTGCTCGCCTACGCCCGCGACGTCTGCCGCGAGGAAGGCATCGACGCCCCGATCCTCGCCCCCGACGTCTACCCCGCCACCCTCATCGCCCCCAACGCCACCCGCATCTTCACCGGCGGCGGCTTCAACGCCATGCGCCAGTTCGGCGGCGACCCCCGCCACCGCCCGCTGCCGTTCGAGCGACGGTTCGATGACCAGTTCGGGCGGGTGGCGCGGTTCAGTCGAAAAGGTCAGCCAGCGGCAGTCGCCAGCCGGGGATGACGTCGTCGATCTCGATCGTGTCGGTGACGGAGCTGGCGCCGTCGCTGCGATCCATCACCCGAACATCTTCCGCACCACGAACCAGACGTTCGCCGGACGTTCCGCAAGGCGGCGGACGTACCACGGGAACCAGTGCGCGCCGTAGCTGATGAGCACTTTCACCGTGTGGCCGGCGGCGGCGAGGGCGCGCTGGTCGTTCGACCCGATGCCGTAGAGCATGTGCACTTCCCAGCCCTCTTTGGTGCCGAGGCGGGTGCGGATCTGGTCGACGATCTTCATGTCGTGCGTGCCGGCGATGAGGTGGCCGCCGCCCTTGAAGATCTGCTCGGCGATCTCCACGTAGGCGCGGTCGGTGTCCGCCTTCTTCGGGAAGGCCACCTCGGGTGACTCGTTGTAGGCGCCCTTGACCAGGCGGATGGTCGGCTTCAGCGGCAGCAGCGACTCCACGTCTTTTGGCGTGCGGTAGAGGTACGACTGCATGGCCAGGCCAACGCGCTGGCCGGCGGCGTGGATGTCGCGGAAGAGCGCGAGCGTGTCGTCGACGTACCACGACTCTTCCATGTCGATCCAGACGAAGGAGCCGACCTCCGCCGCGCGCTTGGCCAGCGCGACGTACGACTCGCGGCAGAACTTCGGATCGAGGGTCATGCCGAGGTGGGTCGGCTTGGCGGAGATGTGCGTGGGCAGCTTCCGCGCGGCGATCTGGTCGAGGAGCATGAAGTACTCGTCGCGCACCGGCACCGCCTCGGAGGCGTGCTCGATCTGCTCGCCGAGCTCCGTGATCAGCGAGCCGAGGCCGTTCGCGGCGTACTGCGCGGCGGCGTCAAGCGCGGAACCGGCGTCCTCGCCGGGCATGAAGCGCTTCACCGCCCGCTTGGCGAAGGCGCGCTTGCGGAACTGGTTGGCGAGCCAATGACTGCGAGAGGCGCGGAGGAGGATCGCGCGGGCGATGGACATGGCGCGCGAATCATAATCGGATCAGGGCTGCCACGGGTTCAGGTATTCGACACCCGTGCGCGTGATGTCCGGAACGTTGCGGGTGACGAAGGTGAGGCCATGAATCTTGGCCGTCGCCGCGAGCAACCCATCGATCACCGGCAGTGGATCCGGAACGTTCAGGCGTCCCCATTCTTCGATCACGTCGATGTCGACGGGGAGAATTCGATCGCCGTGATCGCGGATCACGCCGAGGAGCCATTGCTCCAGGGCGACCGCCGACCGCGCATCGCGTCGCCGGATGTTCTCGATGCCCTTGCGGATCTCGCCGATGGTGAGGACGCTGAGAAAAACCTCGTCATTCGCGGTGCCCTCCCACCAGGTGGCGACGGCTCGGTCGCATCGTGATCCCTTGCGCAACTCGGAGATCACGTTCGTGTCGAGGAGGTATTTCAGAGGTCGACGGCCCTTCCGTGATCATCGATGCGGGCGAAGTCGCCGTCGTCGCCGACGTCCGGCATCCGCGAGATCGAATCCCGCAGCGACGTCACGCCACCTCGCAGCGCGCGACGGAGAATCTGCCGATGCTCCTCCTCGGCTGACCGGCCGTTCTGCGCGGCGCGAACTTTCAGCTCCCGCACGACCTCCTCTTCGATATCCCGCACGATCAATTGAGCCACGATAGCAATGATATCACTGCTTCTTGGCCGCAATCTGCGGCATCAGGATCTTCTCCACGTAGTGCCACCCTGGCCGGAGCTCCTGCGCGCGGCGCGCGAGCTTCTCGGCGGCGGCGACGTCGACCGGATCGTTGTTCAGCTGGTTGTAGGACGCCAGCATCAGCGCCTCGGGGAGGCCCCAGTCGGGGTCGGGGGACTGCGCGTTCGCCGTGTCGGGGCGGCTGGTCAGGTCGTCGAGGATGCGGCGGGCGCGGGCGTTGTCGCGGAACTGCAGCACGTACGCTCCCTCCCACAGCACGCGCGGGTTGTCGGGCTCCAGCTCGCGGGCGCGGGTGAGGTGCTTGATGAGCGCCTGCTGGTGCGCGTCCTTGTTCGCGGGGTCGGCAGCGTAGAGCCAGCCGTGCAGCCAGGCGGCGAGGGCGTGCGCGTCGGCGAAGTTCTCGCGCGCGGCGATGGCGGCGTCGAATTCCACCAGCGCGGCGGCGCGGTCCGCGGCGGGATCGAGGTTCAGGTTCACGTCGTTCACGGCACTCTGCCAGAGCGCGTAGCCGGCCCAGTAGTGGGCGAGCGCGGCGAGTTTCGGGTCGGCGGCGGCGATCGCGCGGGCGTCGCCCGCCGCCTCGGAGAGCGCCTTCAGGTCCGCCGTGTAACCGGCGGACATCGCCTTCGCCTTGACCGCCAGGAGACGCGAGCCGGGAGTGGCTGTTGCGGTACAACCGATGAGCAGCAGAAAGATGAGCGCAGCGTTTTTCATGGGGCATATCTGCGCCCGCCGGACGCCGCCGGCAACCACTTTTCGGCGAACCGGCACCTTCACTCGGTGAACGGGCGGAAAGACGTCATTCGGAGCGGTATCCTCCCATTCATGAAACGCGCGGCCGCATTCCTGGGAGCCTGGCTGAGCTTCCTGGCGCTGTGGGTGATGTTCGCCCTGCAGTCCGGCAACGCCACGCTGCTCGACGTGCTGCCGAGCTCCGTCTACATCATCGCCTGCGCCGCGGTGCTCGGGCTGGGCGTTGCGCGCGTCTGCGCGCGCGTGCCGTGGACCGGCGAGCTGCGCCTCCGCTTCTACCTCGCGCACGTCGCGGCCGCCGCGATCTTCTCGGGACTGTGGGTGGCGCTGGTCGACATCGTCGAGCGGCCGCCGTGGAGCTTCGTCGGACGCCAGCTGCTGATGGGCGTCTGGATCTACCTCATCGTGGCCGGCGTCTCGTACGCCATCCAGATGCATCGCCGCGCGCTGCAGGCGGAGAAGAGCCTCTCCGCCGCGCGCCTCGACGCCATCCGCAGCCGGCTCCATCCGCACTTCCTTTTCAACGCGCTGCACACCGTCGGCGCGCTGGTGCGTCACGACGCCGCGGAAGCGGAGGGCGCGGTGGAGAAGCTCGGCGACATGCTCCGCTACACGCTGCGCGACGGCGGCGCGGAGAACGTGCCGCTGGCGGAAGAGTGGGAGTTCACGCGGCGGTATCTCGAGTTCGAGCAACTGCGCTACGGCGCGCGGCTGCACGTCGTGAGCGACATCGACCCGCGCGCGCTCGACTGCCCCGCGCCGGCGTTCGCGCTGCAGACGCTGGTGGAGAACGCCGTGCGGCACTCGATCGACCGGCGGCCGGAGGGCGGGCGGGTGGAGATCAGTGCGAAGACGAGCGAGGACCGGCTGCAGATCCGGGTGCGCGATGACGGCAATAGCCCGCCGGACGGCGGCCTGAAGGCCGCCGCTCCACAATCAGGCGCGCGATACGGCTTGCAGGCGTTGCGCGAGCGGCTCGAGTCCGTCTACGGATCGCGGCTCGACGTCGCGCGCGACGAGGCGGGATTCGAGGTCTCGTTCACCATTCCGGCGCGGCGGGAGGATGCCGATGACGAATGACGTGAAGGTGCTCATCGCCGACGACGAGCCGCTCGCGCGCCGCACGCTGCGCGGGCACCTGAGCGAAGCGGAGTGGATCGGCGAGATCCACGAGGTCGGCGACGGGCTGGCCGCCATCCGCGCCGTCGACGATCTCCGTCCCGACCTGCTCTTCCTCGACGTCCGCATGCCCGGCGCGTCCGGCATCGCGGTCGCCGAACAGGTTTCACATCGTCCCTACATCATCTTCACCACGGCGTTCGATCGTTACGCGGTGACCGCTTTCGAGCTCGGCGCGCTCGACTATCTGCTCAAGCCGTTCGGCCGCGAGCGCGTGAAGTCGGTGCTGGAGCGCGCCCGCACGGCGATGGAGCACGGCATGCCGGCGATCGCCGCGCGCGCCTGGAACGCGCTCTCGACGTCGAAGCCGCTGTCGCACGTCTTCATCCGCGCCCGCGGGCGGATGATCGCCGTGCCGGTCGAGCGCGTGGAGCGGTTCGAGGCCTGCGATGACTACGTCGCCGTCTGCGTCGACGGGCGCCGGCACCTGCTGCACGCGCGGTTGCAGGACCTCCACGCGCGGCTCGACCCGGCGCGGTTCATCCGCGTGCACCGCTCGCACGTGGTCAATCTCGGCTTCGTCACGGCCATCGAGCCGCGCGACGGCGCGCGCCTCAACATCGTGCTCGGCAGCGGGGCGAAAATTCCTGCCAGCCGCGCCGGCTCCGCGGAGATCCGGCGCATGAAATTGGTATCCTGACGCGTCCAGAAGGATCGGGTTCAAAGATGGCAAAAAGAATGATCGCGATGCTGGTCGTCGTCATCGTTGTTGTGGCGGCGCTCGGCTTTTTCAAGTACTCCCAGATCAAGAAAGCGATGTCGCAGGACTGGACGCCGCCGCCCGAGGCGGTGACGACGGTCGTGGCGAAATCGGAGGCGTGGGACTCGACGCTCACCGCCATCGGCAGCGTGGCGTCGGTCAACGGCGTGACGGTCAGCGCCGACTTGCCGGGGATGATCGAGGCGATCAACTTCGAGTCGGGCCGCGCGGTGAACAAGGGCGACGTGCTGGTGCGCCTCGACGCAAAGCAGGAGCGCGCTACGCTCGCCGCCGCCGCGGCAGCGATGGAGCTGACCCGGCTGAACCTGGCGCGCAAGCAGGAGCTGCTGGGGAAAGCGGCGATCCCGCAGGCGCTGTACGACCAGGCGTCGGCCGAGTACAAGCAGGCCGAGGCGCGCGTGGGCGAGATCCGCGCCATGATCGAGCGCAAGACCATCCGCGCGCCGTTCGGCGGCGTGCTCGGCATCCGCCAGGTCAACGTCGGGCAGTACCTCGCGGGCGGCGCCCCGATCGTCTCGCTGCAGGCGGTGCGTCCCGCGTACGTCAACTTCACGGTTCCGCAGCAGGAGATCGGACGCCTCGGCATCGGCGCGATCATCGAAGTCACCTCCGACGCCCTCGGCGGCGCGACGGAGACGGGCAAGATCGCCGCCTTCGAGCCGCAGATCGACGAGGCGACGCGCAGCGCGCGCGTGCAGGCCATCTTCGACAACCGCTCCGGCAAGCTGCGCCCCGGCATGTACGTCGAGGCCAAGCTGGCGCAGGGGACGCGGACCTCGGCGGTGACGCTGCCGGTGTCGTCCATCAGCTACGCGCCGTTCGGCGACTCGGTCTTCATCGTCGAGGACGTGAAGGATCCGAAAACCGGCAAGAGCTATCGCGGCGTGCGCCAGCAGTTCGTCAAGCTCGGCGGCGCGCGCGGCGATCAGGTGGCCGTACTCACCGGCGTGAAGGCCGGCGAGGAAGTGGTGACGTCGGGCGTCTTCAAGCTGCGCCCCGGCGCGGCGGTGACGGTGAACAACACGGTGCAGCCGTCGAACAGCGCGGCGCCCAAGCCGGAGGACTCGTAGGACGGAATGACAGGATGACAGGATGACGGGATGTAGATGCTGATGGCTGGGCGGGCACATCCCGTCGTCCTGTCAGCCCGTCATACCGTCCCCCCCAAAACGCCATGAAATTCACAGACCTCTTCATCAAGCGCCCCGTCCTGGCGATGGTCGTCAATCTCGTCATCCTCATCGCGGGACTGCAGGCCGTCCGTTCGCTCTCCGTCCGCCAGTTTCCGCGCAGCGACCAGGCGAACGTGGTGGTCACCACCGCGTACGTCGGTGCGAACGCCGACCTGGTGCGCGGCTTCATCACCGGGCCGCTGGAGCGCTCCATCGCCGGCGCGGAAGGGATCGACTACCTGGAGTCGTCGAGCGCGCAGGGCGTCAGCACCATCACCGTCCACCTCAAGCTGAACTTCGACACCAACGCGGCGCTGACGCAGATCCAGTCGAAAGTGGCGCAGGTGCGCAACCAGCTGCCGCCCGAGGCCGAGGCGCCGATCATCGACCTGCAGACCACCGACGCGCAGGTGGCCGCGGCGTACATGAGCTTCCACTCGCACGACCTCGACCAGAACCAGATCACCGACTACCTGACGCGCGTGGTGCAGCCGAAATTGAGCGCGATCGAGGGCGTGCAGAAGGCGCAGATTTTCGGCGACCGCACCTTCGCCATGCGAGTCTGGCTCAAGCCGGACAAGATGGCGGCGCTCGGCATCTCGCCCTCGCAGGTGTCGAACGCGCTCTCCGCGAACAACTACCTCGCGGCGCTCGGGCGCACCAAGGGCACCATGACCTCGGTCAACCTGGTGGCCAACACCAACCTGCAGACACCCGAGGAGTTCAAGCAGCTGGTGGTGAAGGAAGAGGGCGGCACCGTGGTGCGGCTCGGCGACGTCGCCGACGTCGTCCTCGGCGCGGAGAACTACGAGCAGGAAGTGCGCTTCAACGGCCAGACCGCCGTCTTCATGGCCATCTACGTCATGCCGACAGCCAACACGCTCGAGGTGATGAAGCGCGTGCGCGAGGCGATGCCGGAGATCCAGGCGCAGCTGCCGGCCGGCATGTCGTCCGCCGTGCCGTACGACGCCTCCGAGTACATCCAGGAAGCGATCAACGAGGTGCTCAAGACCCTCGGCGAGACGCTCCTCATCGTCATCTTCGTCATCTATCTCTTCCTCGGCTCGCTGCGCGGCGTGATCATCCCCGTCATCGCCATCCCCATCTCCCTCATCGGCGCCGTCATGCTGATGATGGTCTTCGGCTTCACCATCAACCTGCTCACGCTGCTGGCGGTCGTCTTGTCGGTCGGCCTCGTCGTCGACGACGCCATCGTCATGGTGGAGAACATCGAGCGGCATCTGCATATGGGCAAGACGCCGTTCCAGTCGGCCATCGACGCCGCGCGCGAGCTGATCGCGCCGATCATCGCCATGACCATCACCCTGGCCACGGTCTACACGCCGGTCGCGCTGCAGGGCGGGCTGACCGGATCGCTCTTCCGCGAGTTCGCTTTCACGCTGGCCGGCGCGGTGCTGATCTCCGGCATCGTGGCGCTGACACTGTCGCCGATGATGGGCTCGAAGCTGCTGCGCGCCGGCGACACGGAGAAGGGCTTCGCCGGCTGGATCAACCACCGCTTCGACTCGGTGCGCCGCCTCTACACGCGGATGCTGTCGTCGACGCTCAACTGGCGCCCGGTGGTGATCACCCTCTGGATCCTGGTGGTCCTGCTGATGGTCCCCTTCTACATGTTCTCGCAGAAGGAGCTGGCGCCGAACGAAGACCAGAGCTTCATGTTCGGCATCATCCAGGCGCCGGCGAACGCGACGATCGACCAGACCAAGCTCTTCGCGCAGGAAGTGGAGAAGATCTTCCTGTCTGTTCCAGAGGTCAAAGCGACGTTCCAGATCGTCTTCCCGAACTTCGGCTTCGGCGGCATGGTGACCAAGCCGTTCAACCAGCGGCAGCGCGGCATCCAGGAGATCTACCTCGAGGTTTCGAAGAAGGCGACGCAGATCGCCGGGCTGCGCTTCATTCCGCTCATCCCGCCCGCGCTGCCCGGCAGCGGCGGCGGCTTCCCGGTGGAACTGGTGATCGTGTCGACGGAGGAGCCGGCGCGCATCGCGGAGTTCGCGCAGCAGCTGATGGCCAAGGCGTTCACCAGCGGCAAGTTCATGTTCGCCGACACCGACCTGAAGTTCGACCAGCCGCAGACGCGCGTGGTGTTCAATCGGGACAAATTACGCGCGCAGGGCGTCGACCTGGCGGCGGCCGGGCGTGACCTCTCGGTTCTCCTCGGCGGCAACTTCGTCAACCGCTTTAGCATCCAGGGACGCAGCTACAAGGTGATTCCGCAGGTGAAGCGCAGCGAGCGCCTGACGCCGGATCAGCTGTCGCAGATCTACATCGGCGGCGCCGGCGGCAAGCTCGTGCCGCTGTCGACCTTCGCCACGCTGCAGACGACCACCGAGCCGCGCGAGCTGAAGCGCTTCCAGCAGCTCAACGCGGTGCGCGTGCAGGGAGCCATCCCGCCGGGCGTGTCGCTCGACTCGGCGCTGAAGTACCTGGAGGACGAGGCGGCGAAGATCCTGCCGCGCGGCTACACGCTCGACTACGCCGGCGAGTCGCGACAGTTGCGCACCGAGGGGAGCCGCTTCCTCGGCGTGTTCCTCCTGTCGGCGATCCTGATCTACCTCGTGCTCGCCGCGCAGTTCGAGAGTTTCCGCGACCCGTTCATCATCCTCGCCGGCTCGGTGCCGCTGGCGCTCTCCGGCTCGCTGCTCTTCTCGTTCCTCGGCTGGACGTCGATCAACATCTACAGCCAGGTCGGCCTGATCACGCTGGTCGGCCTGGTCTCGCGCAACGGCATCCTCATCGTGCAGTTCGCCAACGAGCTGCAGGAGCAGGGGATGGATAAGCTGCACGCGGTGATCGAGGCCGGCAGCACCCGCCTCCGCCCGATCATGATGACGACCGCGGCGACGGTGATGGGCCATCTGCCGCTGATCTTCGCCAAGGGCCCCGGCGCCGGCGCGCGCAATTCCATCGGCATCATGCTGGTCACCGGCATGATCATCGGCACGCTCTTCACGCTGTTCGTGGTGCCGTCGATCTACGTGCTGGTGGCGAAGCGCCGGACGGCACACCCCGCGCCGGTGACGGACGAGGAGACGGGGGAGATGGAGCCGGCGACGGCGTAGGGAGGAACATGCACGACGCCCTCACGATCTACTTCAACGGCGAAAAGTTCGCCGGCCTCTTCATCGCGGGCGTCGGCGTGGTCGCCATCGTCGCGGCGGCGGTGCTCCTGCGCGGGATGCGCGCGTTCAGCATCACGCTGATCGTCGTCGCGTTGATCGAGATCGTCATCGGCGTCGGGCTCTACCTCCGCACCGGACCGCAGGTGCGGCGGCTGGAGGCGCTGCTGGCCACCGACGAGGCGGGTGTCCGGGTGATGGAGGACGCGCGGATCACGCGCGTGCAGCGCAACTTCATCCCCCTCGAGATCGCCGAGGTGGCGATCATCGTCGTTTCGGCGCTGGCGGCGTTTGCGCTGAAGAACCGGCCGGCGATCAGCGGCGTGGCGCTGGCGCTGCTCATCCACGCGGTGATCCTGCTGGCGTTCGATCTGGCGGCCGAAAAGCGCGGCAAAGTGTACTGGTCGGCGCTGCGGGTGCCATTCACCGGCATCTGACCGCCGTTCACCGGCGCGCACGAGACGCGGCGCTCCCCGCGCCGTATCTTCACGCGCATGGAAGACACACTGAATCGACCGGCGCAATTCGGCGGCGCGAAGCTGATCATCGGGATCTTCTTCGTCATCCACGGCCTGCTCCTCACGGCCGACAACCTCGGCGCGCTCGACGCCTGGCGCTACCTCCGCTACTGGCCGGCGGTGGTGCTGCTCACGGGCCTCTACAAGTTCTGGCAACCGGGGCGGCAGCTGGCGGGAGCCATCCTGACCCTGATCGGCGCGGCGCTGCTGGCCAGCAACGCGGGGCTGCTGCGACTCACCCTCTTCGACTTCTGGCCGCTGCTGCTCATCGTCGGCGGCGTGGTCATCGTGGCCAGGGCGACGGGGATGGAGCTCGCCGCGAGCGGTGACAGCCGCCAGACCATGGCCGTCTTCGGCACGCGCAAGGTGAAGCTCACGCAGTTCTCCGGCGCGCGCGCCGTGGCCTTCATGGGCGGCCTGCAGCTCGACCTCACCGACGCCATGATGACGCAGAGTCCCGCGGTCATCGAGGCTTATGCGATGTGGGGCGGCATCCAGATCTATGTCCCCGAGACGTGGGAAGTCCTCGGCGAAGTCTTCCCGTTCATGGGCGGCTTCGAGATCAAGGCGACGACCGTCGGCACGCCGCAGCGCCGGCTCATCGTGCGCGGCACGGCCTTCATGGGCGGCATCGAAGTGAAGCGGAGGAAATCATGACCGAGACTCAACGCAGGATCGATCCGAACGCGCTCGTCAGCGGGCTGGTGCTCATCGGTATCGGCGTCGCCTTTCTGGTCGGCGATTTCGGCCGGATCGTGCACAACTGGTGGCCGATGTTCATCGTGCTGGTCGGCGTCTCGCGGCTCTTCGGGCGGCGCTCGCTGTGGTCCGGGCTGTGGCTGATCGCCATCGGCGCCTGGCTGCAGACGGTGCGGCTGCATCTGTTCGACCTCACCTTCCGCAACTCGTGGCCGCTGCTGCTCATCGTGATCGGCGCCGGAATCGCGCTGCGCGCGTTCTTCGAGGTGGTGCCACAGAACGGGGAGGGACGCGATGCGTGACGCGAATCGCAACGATCCCCCTTTGCCCCGGCTGGTCTTCGGACTGGCCATCGCCGCGGCGGGCGTGATCTTCTGGCTCGACCGCCTCGGACGCCTCGACGCGGGCGACTACCTCCGCTGGTGGCCGCTGGGCGCGCTGGTGATGGCCGCGGCGCACCTGCTGCACCGGAAGTGGGTGGGCGCGGCGGTCTGGGCGCTGTTTGGCATCTACTTCCTGATGCCGCTGTTCGGCCTGCGCCAGCTGCACTTCTGGCGGGTCATCGGCCTCTGGCCGCTGATGATCAGCGCCGGCGGCTTCATGCTGGTGCTGCATGCGCTGCGCGACCGCGACCGCTCCTTCGCCGCGATGGCGGTGATGGCGGGCAACGTTCAGCGCATCGGCGCGCCGTTCCGGGCGGGCGAGGCGGTGGCGGTGATGGGCGGCTGCGTGGTCGACCTGACCGCGGCCGCGCCCACGGGCGAGGCGGTGCTCGACGTCCTGACGTTCTGGGGCGGCATCGAGGTGATCGTGCCGCGCGGCTGGCGGGTCATCAGCCAGATGTCGATGATTCTCGGCGGGCTGGAGATGAAGGTCGATCCCGCGGCGGACGCCGCGCCGCGGCTGCTGATCCGCGGCAGCGCCATCATGGGCGGTGTCGACGTGCACCATCCGAAGGAGAACGGTTGACGCTCGAGCGGATGCGGCTGGCGTTTTACGCGCAGATGGCGGTCGCGGCGGCGGCGATGCTCGCCTCCGTCGCGCTGCTGAAGCGCCCGGGCGTGGCGGTCGGCACCGCCGCGCTCTTCGCCGTCGGTCCGTCGCTCGTCCTCGGCATCATCGGACTCGCGGCGCGCTTTCCGGTGCGCGCCATGCCGCTGCGCCGCACCGCGCTGACGCGTCTGCTCCTGACGCACGCCGTCTCCGGCGCGGCGGCGGCGAGTGTCTGGACGCTGATGTGGCGCGGCGCGGCGGAGGTCATCACCGCCGACATCGCGCTGGTCTTCGGCGTCGGCGCGGTGATCTACGCCGGCGCGGTAATGGCGCACTATCTGGTGATGGAAGTGGAGACGGCGCGCGAGGCGGAGGCGGCCGCGCTGCGGTACCGCGTGCTGGCGCGCGAGGCGGAGCTGAAGGCGTTCAAGGCGCAGGTCGATCCGCATTTCCTGTTCAACAGCCTCAACGCGGTGGCGTCGCTGTGCGGCTCGCGGCCGGCGGATGCGCGGGAGATGGCGCAACGGATGGCGGACTTTTTCCGGCTGACGCTGCGCATCGGTGCGCGCGAGCGGATCGCCCTCTCCGAGGAGATCGACCTGGTGTCGCGTTACCTGGCCATCGAACAGGTGCGGTTCGGGGCGCGGCTGGCGACGCGGATCGAGGTCGATGACGCGGCGGCGCAGAGCCTGGTGCCGCCGCTGCTGCTGCAGCCGCTGGTGGAGAACGCGGTGCGGCACGGGATCGCCTCGATGGTCGATGGCGGGACGATCGCCATCACCGCCGCGGCGCGCGATGGCGCGCTACGCATCGAGATCGTCAATCCCGCCGATCCCGACCGCGTGCACCAGCGCGGCGAAGGAATCGGATCGCAGAACGCGCGCGGCAGGCTGGTCGCGATCAACGGGTCACTAACTGCACACGAAGATCATGGGCAATATGTCGTGAGGATCGAGGTGCCGCTGTGATCCGCGCGGTGATCGTCGACGACGAGCCGCTGGCGCGCGAGGTGCTGCGCGAGTACCTCTCGGCGGACGAGGAATTCGAGGTCGTCGCCGAGTGCGCGAACGGCTTCGAGGCGGTCCGCGCGGTGACGCAGCACGACCCCGACGTCCTCTTCCTCGACATCCAGATGCCGAAGCTGGACGGATTCGAGGTGCTGGCGCTGCTCGACCGCTCGCCGGCCGTCGTCTTCGTCACCGCGCACGACGAGTACGCGCTGCGCGCCTTCGACGTCCACGCGCTCGACTACCTCCTCAAGCCGTTCTCCGAGGAGCGCTTCCGCACGGTGCTGCAGCGCATCAAGTGGAGCGACGGCCTTCAGGTCGCCGGCGGGCTGAAGCCGGCTCCACAGCAGCTGGCGAAAGCGCTGCGCAGCAAGCCGCTGCAGCGCATCGTGGTGCGCGACGCCGACGGCTCCATCCAGGTCATCCCCGCCGCGCGCGTCGACTACGTGGAGGCCGACGACGACGCCATCCTCATCGCCACCGGCGGCGCGAAGATCCGCAAGCAGCAGCCAATCGGCGACCTCGCCGCGGAGCTCGACCCCGACCGCTTCGTCCGCATCCACCGCTCGTACCTGCTGAACATCGAGCGGATCGAGAAGATCGAGCTGTACGCGAAGGACAGCCGCGTGGCCATCCTGCGCGACGGGACGAAGCTGCCGGTCAGCCGCGCGGGCTATGCGCGCCTTCGCGAGCTGCTCTGAACAGCAGCGCGCAGACGGCGAGCACCGTGACGATGCCGAGGATCACCGCGGGCACGCCGGTGAGGTACGTGAATCCTTTCGGCGGTTGGAAGCCGGCGCCGGCGGCGAAGGCGAGCGCCACGCCGGCCAGTCCTTCGCCGGCGATCATCCCCGATGCGGCGAGCACGCCGGCGTCGCCCGAGGTCTTCTTTTCCTCGGTCGCCTTCCGTTCGCTCAGCCGCCGCACGATGCCGCCGACGAACACCGGCGCGAGCGTGCCGAGCGGCAGGTAGATGCCGACCGCGAACGACAGCGCCGGCAGCCCGGCAATCAGCGCGCAGACCGCCAGCGCGGCGCCGGTGCCGACCGTCCCCCACGGCAGCGAGCCCGCCAGCACCCCTTCGATGACGGTCTTCATCAGCGTGGCCTGCGGTGCGGGGAGCTCCGGCGAGCCGAAGGTCATTGTCTCGCCGAGGCGCAGCACGACCGCGGCGACGGCCCAGCAGGCGCACGCCGCGGCGATGAACTGCCCGTACTGCTGCTTCGCCGGCGTCGCGCCGAGGAGGAAGCCGGTCTTCAGGTCCTGCGAGATGTCGCCCGCCTTCGACGCGGCGATGCAGACCACCGTGCCGACGGTGAGGATCGCCGCGCGCGCGGACGGATCGCGCCAGCCGAGCAGCACGAAGACGACGGAGACGCCGAGCAGCGTGACCAGCGTCATCGCCGAGGTCGGGTTGGACGAGACGCCGATTAGCCCGACGATGCGCGAGGAGACGACCACGAAGCAAACGCCGAAGATCGCTACGCCGATCGCCGCCACCACGCGCGCCGGCAGCGGCATGTTGCCGGCCAGCAGGTTCGGGATGGCGATCAGCGCCACGATGACGATGACGGGAACGACGGCCACGATCCACGACGGGATGTCGCGGTCGGTGCGCTCGACGCCTTCGCCGCCCACGGCGTCCGGCGATCGGCGCAGCCCTTTGGCCACCGCGCGGAAGGAGCTCCACATCGTCGGCAGCGCGCGCGCCACGGCCACCAGTCCCGCCGCCGCCACCGCGCCGGCGCCGATGAAGCGGACGTGCTTCGACCAGATCTGCCCCGCGGTCAGCTCCGCCACCGGTCCGCCGACGCCGTAGATGGCGATCAGCGGCGTCAGCACGATCGCGGAGATCAGGCTGCCGGAGACCATGATCGACGACTGCTTGTATCCGAGGATGTAGCCCACCGCGAGCAGCGCCGGCGCGATCTCCAGCGCGATCTCCGCCTTCGGCAGCACCGGCAGCACGGCGTGCAGCGCCGAGGGGAACAGCACGAATGCGCCGAGGGCCAGCTTGACCGCAGCGCCGACGGCCAGGCCGATGAAGATCCATTTCCCTCCCGACGCGGCCGCCGTCGTCGCCCGCAGCACCTCGGCGCACGCGGTGCCTTCGGGATACGGCAGCTCGTCGGCGGAGCGGACGATCAGCAGCCGCCGCAGCGGCACCATCGCCGCGATGCCCAGGAGGCCGCCGAGCAGCGCCAGGATCGCCACCTGCCAGAACGGCGGCGCCATCCCCCAGAGGAAGAGCGCCGGGATGGTGAAGATGGTGCCGGTGGCCAGCGACGAGCTGGCCGAGCCGATGGTCTGCGAGAGGTTGGCCTCGAGGATGACGTCGCGCTTTCTGGACAGTCGGAAGACCGCCACAGTGAGCACCGCGATGGGGATCGACGTCGAGACCGTCAGCCCCACGCGGAGGCCGAGATAGGCGTTGGCCGCGCCGAAGAGGAGGCCGAAGACGACGCCGGCCACGACCGCGCGGAAGGTGAATTCGGCGACGGACTCCTGGGGTGCTGCGACGTCACTCATGCTGGCTCCTCTTCAGGGAACGACGGCGAATCCCTGCTCTGCGAAGTGGCGATCGAGGGTGAAGGCGGTACGGAGGCCGCGGCGGCGCATGACCTCGAAGCTGGCGCAGTCGACGAGGCTCAACTTCCGGCGACCGGCAGCCAGGACGGCGCCTACGGCGGCGCGATGAACGGATGGCTCAACCAAAATAATGTCGAGCAGCGGAAACATATCGGCCTCGAGCTCGCGAACAGCATCGAAGCCAAGGCGGTTCTGCGCAAGCGTGAAGAGCTCCACCACGACGTAGTTTGTAGTGATCAGATGCTGATTGTCGCCAATCAGCTCGCGCCACTTCGCGTAAGCGGCCTGATGTTGATGGTCATCGAGGTCGACGACCGCGAACAGCGCGGACGTGTCGACAAAAATCAACGCTTCCATTCGCTTTCGATGGTCTGCGCGAGGTACTCATCGTGGTTCTCAGCAATGTCGCCAACGCCGGAGCGAAACCTTCCGCCGATAGCGATCGCCCGCGCCTTGAGCTCTTCGTCATCCCTCTGTGCCCGCGCGATGTACGTATCCACGCTCTCGCGAATCACCTCGGCCACCGTCCGCCCCTGCCGCTCCGCCAGCTCGCGGAGGCGCTGCAGTTGCTCGTCCGTCAGCTGCACCTGGGTTCGTCGCATGGCGTCAAGTGTACTCACTTCGCGCGCAGCCGCTCCACCGCCGCGGTCTCGCCGATCTCGCTCAGCAGCGTCATCTCGTACGCGCGGGCGAGGGCGTGCATCCACCGGCGCGCGCCGCGCTCGTCAAGCGCGGCGAACGACTCCTCCAGCGCGCGGGCCTCGGCGGGGAACGGCGCGCGGATGCGCTCGAGCAGCAGCTCGTGCGTCCTCTCCCTTCGCGCCACGCGCAGCGTGTCGAGCGCCAGGATGTTCGTGGTTCCTTCCCAGATCGGCAGCACCTGCGCGTCGCGCAGCAGGCGCGGCATCGGCCAGTCCTCGATATAGCCGTTGCCGCCGATGAGCTCCATGCACTCGGAGACGCACGGCACGGCGAGCTTGCCGGTCACTGCCTTCACGATCGGGGTGAGGAGGCGCAGCAGGCGCGCGTCGCCGGTCGACAGCGCCTCGAAGGTCATCAGCAGCGCGCCGAGGTGCTGTGCTTCGAGGTCGAGCAGCGTCTCCTCGACCAGCGGGAACTCGATGACGCGGCGGCCGAAGGCGCGGCGGCGCTCGACGTACCAGCGCGCCTCGTGGATGGCGCGTCCGATGACGGCCACCGAGGCGACGGCGTTGTAGAGGCGCGAGAGATTCATCATCTCCGCGATGGCCTCGAAGCCGCCGACCTCCTCGGCCGGCGCGTCGCGCAGCGTGACCTCGCCGGTCGGCATGGAGCGGACGCCGAGCTTGTCCTTCAGCCGGTCGATGGTGACGCCGGGGTTGTCGCGCGTCAGCAGCAGGTAGGTGCGAATGCCGCGGATGCCCTCGGAGGCGCCGTCGGGACGCGCGGTGACCAGCACCGCGTCGGCGTCGACGTTGGAGCAGAACCACTTCTGTCCGGTGAGCGTCCCGTTCCGGAAGACCGTCTCGTTCGCGCCGACGTCGGAGCCGCCCGCACGCTCGGTGAGGAACATGCCGCCGGTCCAGAGCTCGTCGAGGCTCGTCGCCGCGAGGTGCGGCACCACGCGCTCGATCTGCTCCGCGGTGCCTTGGCGCGTCAGCACGTGCGCCACGCCGTCGGTCATGCAGAGCGGGCAATAGAGGCCCATCTCCGCCATGGCGAAGAGGTAGCCGACCGCGAAGCCGACGAACGTCGCCTCCGGCATCGCCGGCGGGTATTTCATGGCGATCATCCCGGAACCGTACGCGATGCGCTGCATCTCGCGGTACGCCGGGTGGTACTCGACGCGGTTGACGCGATTGCCGCGCGGGTCGTGCGTGACAAGGCGCGGCTGCTCGCGGTCGGCGATCGCCGCGAGCGGCGCGACCTCCACCGCCGCGAGCTCGCCCATCTCTTTCAGTCGCGGCTCCGCGAAGCTCCACGCTGCGTCGCCGAGCTTGCGCCGGCAGAGGCGCTGAAAGTGCGGCGAAGCATCCCAGTAGGAGACGCGCGGCGGCTCGGGAATCATCGCGGGCGAGTATAGCGACGCGCGCCCGCTGTCATCCCGAGCGTAGCGAGGGACCTGGGGGGTGTGCGGCGCGCCTCCCGCCCCCCCTAGGTCCCTCGCTACGCTCGGGATGACATGGGGCGGCGTATATTTCGCAAATGCTCGCGCTCCTTCTGGCCGCCGCGATCGCGTGGGACGCGCACTGCGGGACCGCGCCGCGCAAAGTGGTCGAGTCGCGGCCGTTCGAGTCGGCGGCGATCTCCTGGATCGGCGAGGCGAACCTCCGCATCCGCACCTCGGCGGACGGCATCGCCTGGTCGGCGTGGACCTCGCCGACGCGCGACGGCGACGCCGTCGACCGCAACCTGACCGCGATCACTCACTTCGGCGCCGCGAAGCGCTTCATCGAATACAGCTTCGACGCGCCGGTGGAGGGGATCACCGTGACGACGTTCCCGCAGGCGGCGCCGCGCACCGCGATCAGGGCGACGCCCGGCTCGATCCGCACGCGCCTGGAGTGGGGCTGCCCCGACGGCGAGGAGTCGCGTTGGACGCCGGCGTACACCAAGGTCACGCACGCGGTCGTCCATCACACCGCTGGCGCGAACAGCGTCGCCGACTGGGACGCCGAGCTGCGCAGCATCTGGCACCTGCACACCTTCACCAACGGCTGGGGCGACATCGGCTACAACTTCCTCATCGATCCGAACGGCGTGATCTACGAGGGGCGCGCGGGCGGCGACGGCGCGATCGGCGCGCATTTTTCCTGCAGCAACACGAACACCGTCGGCATCGCGCTGCTCGGCACTTACACGACCGTCGCTCCGTCCGCCGCGGCGTTGGAGAGCCTGGAAGGCCTGCTCGCCACACTGCTGCAGCGCAATGGAATCGCGCCGATGGCGATGAGCTATCACGCGCCGACGCAGCTGCTGGTGCCGACCATCATCGGCCACCGTGACGGCAACCCATCGACCACCACCTGCAGCAAGACCGAGTGTCCCGGCGACGTGCTCCATGCCATGCTGCCATCGATCCGGTCGGCGGTGGCGGAGCGGATTCCACCGCCGCCGCGCCGGCGGGCGGCGCGGCGCTGATGTACGAGAAACGCAACGAGCCGCTGCTGACCCGCGCTGAGTTTGCGCTGCGCGTGCTGCGTCACGGCGGCATCGCGCTGGCGGCGATCGCCGTGGCGCTGGCCATCGGCGTCGCCGGCTACCGCTACATCGCTGGTGTCCCGCTGATCGACGCCATCCTCAGCGCCTCGATGATTCTGGGCGGCATGGGGCCGGTCGGCGATCCACTGAAGTCGACCGACGCCGCGAAGCTCTTCGCCTCCGCGTACGCGCTTTTCTCCGGCCTCTTCTTCGTCGCCATGGTCGGCCTGCTCCTCGCGCCGTTCCTGCACCGGCTCGCGCACACACTGCACCTCGAGGAGGAGAAATAGTATGAACCGGCGGCTCTGGCTGGGCCTCGCGCTCAGCGTCTTCGCCCTGTTGAGCTATGCCTTCTTCTTCTACCGCTTCCCGATCACGCGCGACGTGCCGTGGGTGAACATCCTGCTGTTCATCGCCGCCACGATCCTGCTGATCAGCGGGTTCCGGCGGTCGCGGCGCAAGGTGTTGGCGGGCATCGTCGCGGCGATCGGCATCGGCATCTTCGTCCTCAGCATCTTTGCCCTGACCGTCGGGTCGCGCGTGCCGCAATCGCCGTCCGCGCCGCGGGTGGGGCAGAGAGCGCCGGAGTTCGCGCTGCTCGACTCCACGCGCCGCCAGGTCTCGCTCGCGCAGCTGCTCGCCGCGTCGCCGCGCGGCGTGCTGCTGGTCTTCTATCGCGGCTACTGGTGACCCTTCTGCAACTCCGAGTTACGGGGTATCGAGCAGAACCTGAAGGCCTTCGAAGCGGCGGGAGTGCGGCCGGTGGCGATCAGCGTCGACGCGCCGGAGCAGTCGGAGCGGCTCCGCCGCCAGGCCGGCTACACCTTCACTTTCCTGTCGGATCCCGACCTGCGCGCCATCGCCGCCTACGGCGTGGTGCACAAAGGGGCGGGCGAGGGCGGGCGGGACATCGCGCGCCCCGCGGAGCTCCTCATCGACCGGGGCGGCACCGTGCGCTGGGTGAACCTGACCGAGGACCTGCGCGTCCGCGCGCGTCCGGAGACGATGCTGGACGAAGCGCGGAAGCTGCGGTGAGGAAGCGATCTGCGAAGGCGATCAACGCCGACGTATCGACGTAGGCCGCAGTCTTTTGCCGCTATAAACGATGTCGTCGATCGTCTGATCGGAGTCGGCTCTACCGGACTCGATCATGCCGGCAAAGCGCATCCACGGGCGCTTAACGTCATCCGGGAGCCGCAGACGAAGCGACCGGCGGAGCAACTCGGCCAAAGGAATCCCCAGGCTTTTCGCCTGCGCCTTTGCCGCCCCGTACTCCGCCTCACTGAGGTTGATGTGTGTCCGGATCATGCGACGCCCCGTCATTCGTACCGCAGCGCCTCCACCGGATCCAGTCGCGCCGCGGTGTACGCAGGGTAGATCCCGAAAAAGAGACCGATGGAGATCGACACCAATAGGCCGACTACGATCGACCAGAGCGGCGTGCTGGTGGCCAGCGGGCTGACGTTGCGGACGATGGCGGCGATGCCGAGCCCCACCGCCACGCCGATGGTGCCGCCGATGCCCGAGAGCGTCATCGCCTCGGTCAGGAACTGCGTGACGATGTCGCGCCGCACGGCGCCGATCGCCTTGCGCACCCCGATCTCGCGCGTCCGCTCCGTCACCGAGACCAGCATGATGTTCATTACGCCGACGCCGCCGACAATGAGGGCGATCGACGAGATGAAGATCATCGCCAGCGTGATCCCGCCGGTCACCGCCTGAAAGTTTCCGATCAGCTTGTCGGGCGTCAGGATGCCGAAGTCGTTCGGTTTGTTGAACGCCACCTTGCGCCGCGCGCGCAGCACCGCCGTCCCTTCTTCTGTGATCCGCTTCACCCACTCCGGCCGGCGCGGGATGGTGGCGATGTTCACCCCCTGGTCGCGCTTGATCCAGGGGAAGTGGCCGTCGAAGGTGGTAATCGGCAGGTAGACGTGCTGGTCGACGGTCTCGAAGAACGTCTGCGAGCCCTGCTTCTCCATTACGCCGACCACCAGGTACTTCCTGCCACGGATGGTGACGTCCTTGCCGATGGGGTCGCGTCGCGCGAAGAGCGCCTCGGCGGTGTTCGCGCCGATGACCACCACCGGCGCGGAGTGCAGCACGTCGTCGGCGGTGATGAAGCGCCCCTCGCCGATGTAGTGGTTGTTGGCCACCGGATAGTCCTCGGTCACGCCGACGATGGTGTCCGGCGTGGCCTGCTCGCTGCCGTAGATCACGTCGGGCGCGCCGCTGTTGTCGCCGGCGAACCAGTAGCGCTCCGGCGACACCGCCAGCATCCCCGGGCAGAGCTCCTTCAGCGCCTGCGCGTCCTCGTAAGTCAGGTTCTTGCGGTTGCGCTGCGAGTCGTCGTTGCTGCCGGGGCCGAACTGCGGGTCGAATTTCTGGAACTGCACCAGCGTGGCGCCGAACGACTGAAAGCTCTTGATGACGCTGTTGTTGAAGCCCTCGATGATCGACACCATGGCGATGACGGTGGTCACGCCGATGACGATGCCGAGGATGGTCAGCGCCGAGCGCAGCTTGTGCGCGGCCAGCGCGCCGGTGGCGAACTTCACGTTCTCGCCGATCATTCGTACCTCAGTGCCTCGATGGGCGGAAGACCCGCGGCGCGCTTGGCGGGGAAGAAGCCGGCCAGCGCGCCGGTGACCACGGCGATCAACAGTCCGCTGATGATCAGCGACGGCCGCACCAGCGTCGGCAGCGGTGCGAAGGTGGAGATGGCCTTGCTGATCAGATAGCCGAGGGTCACGCCGACCATGCCGCCGCCGAGGGCGAGAAGGATTGCCTCGGTCAGGAACTGCGTGCGGATGTTGCGCTTGGTCGCGCCGAGCGCGCGGCGCACACCGATCTCGCGCGTCCGCTCGATCACGCTCACCAGCATGATGTTCATGATCACGATGCCGCCGACCACCAGCGAGATCCCGGAGATGAAGATGACCAGCGCGAATCCGCCGGCGGAGATGCTGCGCCACACCGCCTGCACCGCGTCGGCGCTGACCACGCCGAACGGATCGTCGGCGCGGAACGCCGTCCGCCGCCGGCTGCGCAGGATCACGCGCACGTCGTCCATCGAGCGCGCCACGCCCGGCACGCCGCCCTTGGCCTTGACGAAGAGGTCGAGCGAGCTGTGGATGCCGAACTGCTTGCGGAAGGCATTGAGCGGAATCCAGATCTGCTTGTCCTGGCTCTGTCCGAGCACCGAGCCCTGCTTGCGCAGCAGCCCGATGACTTTGTACGGATGGTCGGCCACCCAGACGGTGCGGCCGATCGGATCGAGCTTGCCGAAGACCTCGTCGCGCACGTCGGTGCCGATGATGGTCACCGGCGCGGAGTGCGTGTTCTCGGCGGGGGTGAAGAAGCGGCCGGCCTCGAGGTCGAGGTTGTTGATCTCGGCCATGTTCGGCGTGCCGCCCTGGATGCGGACGCGCGTCAGCTTCTGCGAGCCGCGCTTCACCGTCTGCCGCGAGTTCTCCTCGGCGCCGACCAGCTCGCATCCGTGGCAGCGCTGCCGCAGCGCGTCGAAGTCGACCCAGTCGATCTTCTTTCGCTTGGCCGCCTCGAGGAACTGCTCGCGGCTGGTGATGATGCCGAACTGCGTGACGACATAGACGTCGGGACTGAGCTGAAAGACGCGCTCCTGGATGTAGTTGTTGAGCCCCGAGATGATGGAGACGACCGAGACCACGGTCATTACGCCGATGATCACGCCGAGCAGCGTGAGGAAGCTGCGCAGCTTGTGCGTGTTGAGCGCGGCGGCGGCGATGCGGAGGGTTTCCATCTAGTGGCCGGGCGCGCTACTTCTTCGCACCCTCGCCTTCCTTCTCTTCCTTCTGCTCCTTCACCTTCGAGCCGTCCTTGAGGTCGCGCAGCGCCTTGAACGGGCCGGTGACGATCTCCTGCCCCTCGGAGAGGCCCTTGGTGATCTCGATGTTGCTCTCGCCGGAGAGACCCGTGGTGACCGGCGCGAACTTCACCGCGCCCTTGTCGTTGACGTAGACGCCCTCTTCGTCCTGCGGCTTGGCGGTCTTCGTCGCGCCCGGCTTCTCGCGGACGACCAGCGCCTGGATGGGGATGCCGATCGCCTTCTGGCGCGTGCCGGTGATGATGTCGGCGGAGGCGGAGAATCCGGGGCGGACGTCGACGGGCGGATTGTCCAGCTGGATCTTCACCTCGAAGTTGACCGCCTCGGTGCCGCCGCCGAGGGTTCGCTGGATCGGGCTGGAGCCGACCTCGGTGACGATGCCGCTGAAGGTGCGGTTCGGGTAGGCGTCGACGGTGACGCTGGCGCGCTGCCCGACCTTCACGTTCGGCACGTCGGTCTCATCGACTTCCATCACCGCCTCGACCACGCTCATGTCGGCGATGGTCAGCAGCTTGGTGCCGGGATTGTTCATGGTGCCGATGACGGCGACTTCGCCTTCCTCGACGGGGAGGGCGGTGACGATGCCGTCCATCGGTGCGCGCATGGTGGTTTTCGACAGGGTGTCCTGCGCCGCGGCGACCCCGGAGCGCGCCTGGTCGATGCGACGCTCGATGGCGGCGACGTTCGCCTGCGCGCCTTCGTACACCGCGCGGGCGCGGTCGAGCTCGGCGGCGGGGATGATCTTCTGCGCGAAGTTCTTCTCCGCGCGCTCGAAGTTGTTCCTCGCCTCCGTGGCGTTGGCGCGCGCCGCGTCGCGGTCGGAGAAGAGCGCCTGCAGCGCCGAGGCGGCGCCCTGCGCCGAGGCGGCGAGCTGCTTCTGGTCGATCTGCAGGAGGAACGTCCCCTTCTTGACCACGTCGCCCTCGCGCACGGCGAGATTGACGATCTGGCCCATGACGTTCGCGGAGAGGTCGACCTTGCGCTTGGCGTCGATCTTTCCGTTCGCCGACACCTTGCTGGTGAGGTCCATCCGCGTGACCTTGGCCAGCGTCACCGGAGTGCCTTCCTTGCTGCTCTTCGCCTTCACCGTCAACGAGACGGCGGTAATGATCACAAGGACGCCTACGACGATCAAAATCTTCGTTCTTCGTTTCATCTGGGTGCTCTATACGCTGGAGGGCGGCGGAGGTTATCGTGGCACCGTGCCCCACAACCTGCGCCGCGACCTCGGCACGATCGAATCGTACGCCGCCCTGCTCGGCATCCTCATCGGCGCCGGCATCTTCAAGGTCACGAGCGAGGCGTGGGTGCTCACCGGGCCGAGCGTCATCCTCGGCTATCTGGTCCTGGCGCCGGCCATCCTGGCCACCTCGGTCGCGTACTCGGTGTTCCTGTCGACGCCGCTCGGGCGCGAGCCTGGCGGCGAGTACACGCACGTCTCGCGCACCTTCGGCGGTTACGGGCTGGCCTTCGTCGGCTCGTGGCTGAAGATCATTTCGTACATCGGCGCGCTGGCGTACCTGGCGCGGGCAATGGGCGACTACGCGCGCCAGTTGTTCGGCGGGCGCGGCTCGGTCGACGCCATCGCCGTCGGCAGCCTGATCTTCTTCTTCGTCATCCACGTGGCCGGCGTGCGGTGGTTCGGGCGCCTGCAGGTCTGGATGTGCGTGGTGCTCGGCATCTCACTGATGGTATTGATCTTCCCAGGGCTCTTCGCGGTGCAGACGGCGAACTACCGCCCGTTCTTCACGCACGGCGCGCGCGGGTTCATCGCCGCGCTGCCGCCGCTTTTCTTCGCCTACGCCGGCTTCGAGGCGCTGGCGCAGACCGCCGGCGAGGTGCGCGACAGCATCAGGCGGCTGCCGGCGATCTTCGTCCGCGGCATCGTGGCCACGATGATCATCTATCTGCTGATGTCGGTCGTCGCGCTCGGCGTGCTGCCGCAGGCGCAACTCGGCAAGGTCAGCGCGCCGATGGCCGAGGCGGCGTCGCGCTACCTCCCGTTCAGCGCAGCGGCGGTGGTGACCATCGGCGCGCTGATGGCCATCGCCACCTCGCTCAACGCCACGATGCTGGTGCCGTCGCGTGTGGCGATCATGCTGGCGGACGACCGCGTCGCGCCGCGCTGGATCGGCCGCGTCTCCGAGCGCACCGGCACGCCGATCGTCGGGCTGACCATCACCCTCGCCGCGGCGCTCATCCTCCTGCTCAGCGGGCAGATCTCGCTCGCGCTGAACATCGCCGTCTTCGCCCTGGTCATCCTCTATCTGCTGCACAGCGTTGCGCTGCTGCTCCTGCCGCGGCTCAATCCGGAGCTCTTCGCGCAGGTCACGGTGCGCATTCCGCTCTGGTTGCAGCGCGCCATGGCCATCCTCTCCATCGTGGCCATGGCTGCCATCCTCACGCAGCTGACGCTCCCCACCGTGCAACTGCTCGCCTTCTGGGCGGGCGTCGGCGCGCTGCTCTACGCCTCAGGCCGGATAGCGCACCGCCGGACTGCCGGCGGGGTAGAACACGCCGAGGAGCCGTAGCTCGCCGGGGCCGAGGTTCTCGACGCAGTGCCTCTGCTTGCGCGGCAGGAAGATGCACGAGCCGGCGGCGATCGGCGTCGACGACTCGCCCGCGTGCATGACGCCCGCGCCGTCGAGAATGCAGATCACCTCCTCGTAGAGATGGAAGTGATCGGGCGCGCGCCCCGGCGGAATGCCGCCGATGAACTGCGTGACCTCAGCCTGAATGAGCTCGCAGTACCACCGGTCGCCGGTGGTCTGTCGCTCGTCATCCCGAGCGTAGCGAGGGAGCTGGGCGGGCGTGTGGCGCGCTACAAGCGCCGAAACGATGGTCATGTCGCCAGCGAGCTCCAGCGCCTCCCCCGCCGGCAGATAGATCGACCGCTCCTCCCCGAGCACGAACAACACCTCGTCGAGCTCCTCATTGCGCAGCGTCGCCCGCCCGTGCAGCTCGAGCACGCGCAGCGACAACTTCGACGAGAAGTGGTTCCAGATCAGCAGGTCTCCGTCGCGCTCCGGCGCGCCGTCCTCGAGCCCGACCACGCGGCAGCCGCCTTCGAGTTCAACAAGCATTCGGTTGTGCATTATCCTCTACGGCTCATGCCCACCAACCAGGACTACATCCGCTACGAGGGCGTCGAGAAGCGGCAGACGTATCACCTGGCGGAGGACGGCGCGGAGCCGTTCGACGACGAGTTCATGATCCGCACCTGCGACATGCGCTCGCCGACCTTCGCGCGCGACCTCGGCGACGCGCTGCGCGAGATCGGCTTCGCCATCCTCGACGGCCACGGCGTCAAGCCGGCGCTCTACGACCAGGCGGAGGCGAAGGTGCTGGAGATGTTCGGGCGCCTGTCGCTCGAGGAGAAGATGCGGTTCCGTGCGCAGCGCCACGGCTCGGTCAACCAGGGCTACTTCCCGGTCCACGAGACGAGCCAGCAGCACCCGGATCTCGTCGAGGGCTGGGTCTTCTGCCGCCGCGCATTCGAGCATCCGCAGCAGTTCTGGCCGTTTCCGGAGTACGCGGCGTTTTTCCAGCGGGTCGTCCGCGCGCATGAGGCGCTGATCCTCCCCGTCATGCAGGCGCTGCTCGGTTACCTCGGATGCGACCCGCATCTCTACGACGCGAAACTGACCGGCACCAACTTCGGTCTGCGCCTCAACTACTACGCGCCGATGTCGGCGCACGACGAGGCCTCCGGCGCCGCGCGCCTGCTCGGACACGAGGACGTCGATCTCTTCACCTTCCTCCCCGCGCCGCGCGCCGAGGGATTGCAGGTCCTCAACCGCCGCAACATGAAATGGATCCGCCTGCAGGCGCCGCCCGGCACGATCATCCTCAACACCGGCGACTACATGCAGCGCATCAGCAACGACATCTTCCCGTCGACCACGCATCGCGTCGGCACGCCGCGCGACCCCGCGCAGCGCCGCAGCCCGCGCGTCTCCGTCCCGATGGCGGTCTACGTGTGGGAGGAGGAGATGCTCGAAGTGCTGCCGTGCATCGACGCGCCGAAGTACCCGCCGGTGCGCGCCATCGAGTTCCACACCGGGATCACGAGCAAGTTCTACGGCGACGGTTACGCGGTGAAATGAGCGACCCACTCCTCCAGTACCGCGATCGCTTTCCCATCCTGAAGCGGACGAAGTATCTCGTCTCGCACTCATTGGGCGCGATGCCCGAGGCCACGCGCGAGGCGCTCGCGGAGTACGCCGAGCTGTGGGCCACGCGCGGCGTGCGCGCCTGGGGCGACAAGTGGTGGCTGATGTCGATCGAGGTGGGCGACATCATCGCGCCGCTGATCGGCGCGCCGCCGGGATCGGTGGTCATGCTGCCCAACGTCACCACCGCCGAGGCGGTGGTGCTGTCGTCGTTCGATTACAAGCCCCCGCGCAACCGCGTGGTGATCGTCGACGGCGAGTTCCCGTCGGTGCGCTATATCTACGACCGGCTGGCGCAGCGCCTCGGCGCGGAGGTCATCACCATCCCGCACGACCCGACCGGGCTGGGGTTCGATCTCGACCGGCTGCTGGAGACGATCGACGAGCGGACGCAGATCGTGCCGCTGGCGCACGTGCTGTTCGAGTCGTCGTTCATGGTCGACGTGGAGGCGGTGGCGCGGCGTTGCGTTGAAGTTGGCGCCACGCTGGTGCTCGACGTCTTCCAGTCCGCCGGTATCGCGCCGATCCGGCTGCAGGAGTGGGGCGTACCGGTGGCCGTCGGCGGCGTGCTGAAGTGGCTGTGCGGTGGGCCGGGCGGATCGTTCCTGTACGTCGACCCGGCGCTGCGGCCGAAGCTGGAGCCCGACTTCACCGGCTGGATGGCGCACGCCAACCCGTTCGGTTTCGAGCCGCCGCCGATGCGCTTCCGCGACGACGCCCTCCGCTTCGCCCTCGGCACGCCGCCGGTGCCGGCGCTCTACGCGGCGCGCGAGGGGCCGAAGATCGTGGCGGAGGCGAACGTGGATGCGATCCGCGCGAAGTCGCTGCGGCAGACGCAACGGATCATCGACCGGGCCGACGCGCGCGGCTTCGGACTGCGTACCCCGCGCGAGCCGGAGCGGCGGGGCGGGTCGGTGTCGATGCTGATCCCCAACCCGCGCGAGGTGTCACTCGAATTGAACGCGGAAGATATCGTCTGCGATTATCGCCCACATTCAGGGATACGATTTTCGCCGCACTTTTATACGACAGACGAAGAGATCGACGCCGCCTTCGAGGTCCTCGACGACGTCCTCCGCACCGGCCGCTGGCAGCGCCAGCAAGCCCGCCAGACTATCGTGACCTGACCGCCCCCCAGCGCCCCCTCTCCCGCGACGCGGGAGAGGGTGGCGAAGGCTGGGTGAGGTCAATTCCGCACGCGTCCGCCGTTCGGGTCCATCGCCCCGCCGCCCCCGTTGGGATCCATGGCCGACCCGGCGAGCGGGCGCACCTGGCCGCCGTGCGGATCGAGCCCGTTCCCTTCGAAGGCCTTCACGCCGCCGCCGCGGCAGCCGCCGTTCGGATCGATGCAGGCGGTGTAATCGCCCTGCGCGGTACGCCGCCCGCCGTTCGGGTCGAGGTGTCCGCCCTCGTCGCCGGCCGCGCGCAGCGCGCGCCCGCCATGCGGATCGATGCCGACACCGTCATCACCATACGTGCGGATGCCGTGCGGGTCGAAACCGTTGCCGTCATCACCCTGCGTGCGGATGCCGTGCGGATCTAAACCGTTGCCTTCATCGGCCAGCGCGATGATGCCATTCGGATCGATCCCCACCCCTTCCTCACCCGAGGCCACGAACAGAGAAAGCAAAAGCCAGAATGCGATGCTCATGATGTCCTCCTAACCGTTGGGATCGATGATGACGCCGGCGTCGGACGAGGCGCCGTCCGGATCGATGCCGCCGCCCTGATCGAACTTCGCCGCCGCGCGCCCGCCGTTCGGGTCCATCCCCGGCCCGCTGTCGCCGAGCGTCGCCGCGCGGCAGCCGCCGTTCGGATCGATGCCGCAGCCGTTGTCACCCTGGAACGTCAATGAAAGGGAGAAAAGCAGCAGTAGTGTGTACATACACTACAAGCTGCTGCCGGCCGCGGCCGATGGCAAGGCGCGTCACCTTCTCCTCACACTAACGTTTCGGCGCGTTCTTGACGTACCTCTCCAGCCACTGGTCCATCTCCCATAGCACGTGCAGCACCGACTCGCGTGCGCGGTAGCCGTGCGCTTCCTTCGGCAGCATCACCAGCCGCGTGGTGCCGCCGAGGCCGGAGAGGGCGGCGTAGAGGCGCTCGCTCTGGATGGGGAAGGTGCCGGTGTTGTCGTCCTCCATCCCGTGGATCAGCAGGATCGGCTCGTTGATCTTGTTCGCGTAGGTGAACGGCGACATCTTCGTGTAGACGTCCTGCGCCTGCCAGTACGAACGCTCCTCCGACTGGAAGCTGAACGGCGTCAGCGTCCGGTTGTACGCGCCGCTGCGCGCGATGCCGGCGCGGAAGAGATCGGAGTGCGCCAGCAGGTTCGCCGTCATGAAGGCGCCGTACGAGTGGCCGGAGATGGCCATGCGATCGCGATCGCCGACGCCGCGCCGCACCAGCTCGTCCACCGCGGCCTGCGCGCCGGCCACCAGCTGCTCGACGTACGTGTCGTTCGGCTCGCGGGTCCCTTCGCCGACGATGGGGATGGTCGGGTTCTCCAGCACCGCGTAGCCGCGCAGCACGAAGACGATCGGCGACCCGCCGCCGCCCATCCGCGTGAAGCGGTACGGCGAGGTGGTGATCTGGCTCGCCGCCGCGGCGCTCTTGAAATCGAGCGGATAAGCCCACAGCAGCACCGGCAGCGGCCCGTCCTTCTTCGCGTCGTAGCCCGGCGGCAGATAGAGCGTGCCGTTCAGGTCGAGGCCGTCCGCGCGCTTGTAGCGGATCAGCTCCTTCGTCACGCCGGAAAGCTGCGGCGTCGGATTGGGGTAGGAGGTGATGGCGCGCGGCGCGATCTTCTTTCGCAGGTCGTGCACGTACCAGTTCGGCGGCTCGCCGACCGACTCGCGCCGCGTGATCAGCGTGTCGCCGCGCAGGTCGTACGGGATCTCGTAGTTCGGCGCCTCGGAACGCCACAACCGCGCGGTCTTCTTCGAATCGAGCTCCAGCCGGTCGACGAACGGCCGCGCCCCCTCGGAGGACGCCCCGTCGCCCATCAGGAAGATGGTGTGCGGCGACTTCACCATCAGCACTTCCTCACCGAACGCGTTGGACACCATCACCGGATCGCCCGGGTCGGAGTAGCTATCCTCGGACGAGCGGTCCCACACCAGCTGCGGCGCGGCGGACGGATCGGACGGCTTGATCCACCACGTCTGCGTCTTGCGGTCCTTGAAGCGCTCGCCCCAGACCAGCGCGAGATCGTCGGCGCCCCACTTGATGCCGTCGAAGCGCAGCGGCACATCCATCAGCTTCGCCGCCTCGCCGGTGAACGGCTCGGCCAACGTGACCAGGCGGTCGCGGAACGGCGCCTCGGTGCGCGGATTGCCGCCGTCGAGCGCCTCGGCCCAGAAGAGCGTGGCCGGCTTGTCGGCGCGCCACTCGACCGCGCGCGGCCCGGTGCGCACGGCGTCGAAGTCGATGGGGATCTGGTCCGCCAGCGGGAGGTCGGCGATCAGGCGGATGACGTCGCCGCTGCCGGAGAGGATCTCGATGCGCCGCGGGAAGCGCTCCAGCGGCACGGTATACGAGAAGGGTCGATGCGCCGTCTCCACCAGGACGAAGCGGCCGTCCGGCGACGGCACGGCGCGCAGAATCATCCCCGACGGCGCCAGGGTCGAGGTCTGGCCGTCGAGGAAGACGCGCACCAGCGCCGACTGCATGTGATGCTCGAGGAGCGCGGCGTCGGCCTCGTCGCGCAGCATGTCCTCGTACGTCCGCGCCGCCGCCTTGCGCGCGCGGCTCTCCTGCACCGCCGGCCCGGCCGGCATGCGCGGCGTGTTGGGCGGTGCGCCGTGTCCGGCCGGAACGACGCGCGCCACGAGCGACTTCGAGTCCGACATCCACTCGAACGGCCGCCGCGGGAGCGATTGGTTGATGATGAGGTTCCCCACGCGGCGCGCCGCGCCGGTGGCGGCATCGGCCGCCCACAGCTCGACGCCGGCCTGCGTGGAGAGGGTGAAGGCGATTTTCGACGAGTCGGGCGACCAGGTGGCGTAGCGCATGCGCGTGCCTGCGGGAGCGCCGCTCACCGCGCGCGCCGCGCCGCCCGCCACCGGCACCAGCGAAAGCGAGGTGTAGTAGTTCGAGCGCGTCTGGTCGTGCGTCTCCGGGTTGAAGCGGACGCCGGCCAGCTTCAGCTCCGGCTGCGAGAGGACGGCGATGGTCAGCAGCGCCGGCGTCTGCAGGATGAGCAGCGTTTTGCCGTCGGGCGACGGCACGGCGAACGGCGTCGGCAGCGCGTCGACCACGTCGACGATGGCCTGCGGCGGCGTCCGGTACTTCGTCTCGGTGGCTTGCGAAAAGAGCGGCAGCGGAGCGAGGAGGAGGGCGGCGGCGAACAGTCTGCGCATGGCGCGGAAGCATACTGTCGCCGTGCGTCTCGATGAAATTGCTCCGCGCTGGCAGTTCCGCGAGCGGCACACGCTCCGGATCGACGCGCCGCCGGAGCGCATCTACGCCGCGCTGCGCGCCGTCACCGCGCGCGAGATCCGCTTCTTCCTCTCCTTTACCGCCATCCGCCGCCTCGGCCGCCGCGGCAAGCCGGGCATCCTCAATCCGCCGCCCGACGAGCCGATCCTCGACGTCGCCACCCGCACCGGCTTCGAGCTCCTCGCCGACGACCCGCCGCGCGAGATCGTGATCGGTCTCCGCATCGGCCGCGACGTCTTCGCCGCCATGAACTTTCACATCGACGGCGGCGTCCTGTCGACCGAGACGCGCGTTCACGCCGCCACCCGCCGCGCGGCGCTGGCCTTCGGCGCCTACTGGCTGCTGATCCGCGCCGGGAGCGGGATCCTGCGCAGGACGTGGCTACGGGCGATCAGGCGGCGAGGCGAAGAAGTTCGACAATGCGCTTCGTGAGATGCGAGCGATCGGCGCGGAACCGGCGCGTCCCGCAGATCCTGATGGCTTTCCTCACCGCGGAAACGCTTCCTTGACCCCGCCGTCCACCGGCAGCATCGCGCCGGTTGTCTTCGCCGAACGCGGGCCGGCCAGGAAGAGCGCCGCCTCGGCGACGTCGGCGGCGGTCACCTCGCATTTCAGCAGGGTGCGGTTGCGGTAGAAGTCGGGGAGCTTGCCGGCGTCGATGCCGTAGTTCTGCGCGCGCATCTCGCGCATCTCGTCGCTCCAGAAACGCGAGCCGCCGAAGATGGCGTCGGGGTTGAGCATGTTGGCGCGGATGCCGAACTCGCCACCCTCCAGCGCCACGATCCGGCAGAGCTGCGCCTCGGCCGCCTTGCTCACGCTGTACGCGCCGAACTCCTTGCCGGGCGCGGTCACGTTCTTCGAGGCGTTGAAGACGATGCTGCCGCCGGTGCCCTGCTGCTTCATGATGCGGATCGCCGCGCGCGCCACCAGGAAGTGCCCGCGCGCGTTCACCGCGAAGGCGCGGTCCCAATCCTCGGTCTTCAGCACGTCGAGGCTGCCGAACGACGAGATGCCGGCGTTGCTGACGACGATGTCGACGCCGCCGTAGGCCGTGACGGTCTCCTCGAACGCGCGCTCCACGGCCGACTCGTCCGCCACGTCGAGCGGCAAGGCGAGGGCGCGGCGCAAGCCGTGGTTCTTCACGATGCCCTGAGCGACTTCCTCGGCCAGCGACAGGTCGACGTCGGTGACCACGACGTGCGCCCCCTCCTCGGCGAAGCGCTCGGCGACGGCGCGGCCGATCCCGCTCGCCGCGCCGGTGACGATCACCACCTTCGACGCCAGCTCCTTCTCCTTCGGCAGCAGCGTCAGCTTATAGAGCTCGAGCGGCCAGTACTCGGCGTGGAAGGCGTCCTCGTCGTTGAGCGACTCATACCCCCCCGCCGCTTCCGCCCCTTCGATGATGCGCATGGTGTGGCGGTAGATGTCGCGCACGATGCGCGCCGCGCGCGCGTCCTTTCCCGCCGTCCACATCCCCACGCCCGGCGCGAGGATCACCCGCGGCCGCGGATCCAGCATGCCGAAATCGGAATGGTACGTTTCGTACCATTGACGGTAGCGGTCGATGTAGTCCTGCAGCGGCTCGTCGGCCCACCAGGGGAAACGCTTGGTGTAGAGGAGATGGTCGGGCGTCGCCGCGCCGATCTGCGTCATGCGCCGCGCGTCGTCGCGCGCCAGGAAGCGTAGGGTCTCTTCGCTGTCGTCGAATTCGAGGATGGGGCCGGAGAGGGCGCCGCGGATGGAGGTTGCGAGGTTGTGGGGTTGCGAGGTTGCGGGGTGGGGGGACCGCGAAACCTCGCAACCTCGCAACTCCGCAACCAGAAACTCTTCCGCCCGCGTCACCAACTCCAGATGCCGCTCATACGCTTCCTGCGCCGACGAACCCCACGTAATCAGCCCGTGGTTCATCAGGACCAGGCCGGCGGCGTCGGCGCGGAAGGCCTCGCCGACCTCGCGCGACAGGCGGAAACCGGGGCGGCGGTAGGGGACGGTCACCACCGTGTCGCCGAAGCAGCGGCGCACCGTCTCTTCGCGGCCGCGCGTGTTGGTGATGGCCAGGATGGCGTCGGCGTGCGTGTGCAGCACCGCCTTCGCCGGCAGGAAGGCGTGCAGCAGCGTTTCGATCGACGGGCGCGCGCTGCCGGGGTCGATCAGGCAGCGCGCCAGGTAGTCGACCATCTCCTGATCGCTCATTTCCTCGTCGCGGCGGCGGAGCGGCTCGATGTAGTCGAGGCGCACGGCGGGGAACTGCTTCGGCACGATCGACTTCATGTCGCTGCCGCTGCTCTTGATGTACATCACGTCGATCGGTTGGCCGAGGAGGTCGGTGGCGCGCGACTTCACGCTGTTGTTGCCGCCGCCCCAGAGGACGAGCGATTCCTCGAGCCCGACCAGGCGCGACTGGTGGACGAGCTGCTCGATTTCGTCGGTGGGAGTGTCAGTCCAGCGGTTCTGCATTCGGGGCATTCGGGACGAATTCGCGGTAATTATCCCATCGCGCCACGATTTGATCGACGTAGGCCACCGGCTCGGTGCCGCGGCAGAAGCCGTGGCGCACCACCGGGTCGTTGTAGACCGCGCGTTTCGACTTGCGGATCAGCCAGTAGCCGACGTCGGCCCACGACTTCGGATCGTCGCCGTATTTCTTCGCTAGGCGCTGCGCGTCCTGAATGTGCCCGAGGCCGACGTTGTACGCGCCGAGGATGAACTTGATCCGCTCGGTCTCGCTGGGGACGACGTCCTTGAGCTGATCGTCGAGCGACCAGAGGTAGCGGCATGCTCCCTCGACGCTCTGACGCGGATCGGCGGGATTGACGCGCAGCTGCCGCGCGGTGCGCGGCATGATCTGCATCAGCCCGGCCGCGCCGGCCCACGAGCGCGCGGACGGATTGAATCGCGACTCCTGGAAGGCCTGCGAGGCGACCAGGCGCCAGTCCCAGCCCGGGATCGAGGCGTACTCGCGGAACCAGTCGTCGTACGGCGAGAGCGTCCCGGTCTCCGTCGTCAGGTAGCGGCTTTGCGAGCGTTTCTGGAAGCCGCGCCGGTCGAGGAAATACTTGCGGTAGAGCACCGCCAGCAGCCCCGACTTGCGCTTGGCGTCGATCCAGCGATTGAGCGCGGCCAGCAGCTGCGGCGCGTTGCGGCGCAGCGCCCAGACGATCGGCTGCGCCGGCCCGATCTGCGGCTTGATGATGAGGTTCGAGTACTCGCCGGCCTTCAGGGCGGCGAGGTTCTCCGCCGCCACGGTGTACGCGATGTCGCCCTCGGCCAGGCGCTCGATGAGGTGGTCGCTCGTCTCGTCGACTTCCACCACTTCGATGTCCTGCGTCAGCTCGTCGTTCAGCTCGAGGAGGCGCGGGCGGTACGGCGAGGTGCGCGGCACGTGAACCGGCCGGCCTGCCAGCTCGGCCGGGGTGTTGACCAGCCGCGCGCGCACCTCGATCGGCGAGGGCGACGTCTCCCGCTCCTCGCGCTCCATCGCCGTCGACACTGCCGGCGTGGTGTTCGCGTCCGGCTCCTTCGCGCTGCGCTGCACCACCACCGGCGCCGTCTCGTACAGCGCGTGCGTCTCGGCCACCTGCGAGATGTTGGTGGTCGCGGCCAGCTGCGCGGCCACCACGTCGCCGTCGCCGGCGTTGAGGCGCGCGAAGAGCTCGTCGCTGTCGCGCGCCACCACCGCCTTCAATTTGAGCTTCGACTCCGCGGCGAAACGGCTGAGCAGCTCGTACTCGTAGCCCATGGTGTCGCCGCGGTAAAGGAAGTAGCCGGTGGAGTTGAAGGTGAAGATGACTTTCAGATCGCCGCTCTGCGCGATGGCCGGCAGGTCGCGGTCGATCGGCGGCGTGACGGGCGGTGGCGCTTCCCCCGCCTCCATCGGCTTCGGTACCGCGGTGGTGGCGGTCTGCGGCGGGGCGGTTTGGGTGGGTGGGGAAGGCGGGGGCGTCCGCTGCTCGCACGCGGCCAGCGCCAGGAGGAGCGTCAGCGTCGCCGTACGCACGGCTGAACTGCATGCCGTTGACGTGCCGTCGGGGCCGGACTATGGTGGCGGCAGTCCATAACGAATTGTTCAAACGGAGGGGTTCATGCGTCGTTCTCTCGTCCTCGTCGCGATCCTCGTTCTCCTTCCCCTCGCGCTTTTCGCGCAATCCCAGGCAACCACCGGCGTCATCGAAGGGACGGTCACTGATGAATCGGGTGGCGCGCTGCCCGGCGTCAGCGTGACCATCCACAACACGGCGACGAACTTCGAGACGACGGTGATCACCGACGCCTCCGGCCGCTTCCGCGCCGTGCTGCTGCCCCTCGGACCGTACGAGGTGACGGCGTCGCTGCAAGGCTTCGGCAGGCAGGTGCAGAAAGGCTTCGACCTCGCGGTCGGCCAGACCCTGACGGTCACCGTCAGGCTCAAGCAGGCGGCGGTCTCCGAGGAGATCGTAGTCACCGCGGCGGCGCCGCTGATCGAGACGGCGCGCACCGAGGGGGCGACGCGCATCGACCAGAAGGCGATCACCGGGCTGCCGAACAACGGCCGCAACTTCCTCGACCTGACCAAGCTGACGCCGGGCGTGGCCATCGTGCAGGGGCCGGACGGCGACGAGCTCTCCATCAACGGGCAGAAGGGCATCACCAACAACATCTCCGTCGACGGCGCGGACTTCAACAACCCGTTCTTCGGCGAGCAGCGCGGCGGGCAGCGCCCGGCCTTCACCTTCAACCTCGACTCGGTGAAGGAGATGGTGGTCGTGGCCGACGGCGCGAACGCCGAGTTCGGGCGCTCGCAGTCCGGCTTCGTCAACGTCATCACCAAGTCGGGGACCAACGAGGTGAGCGGCACGGCGCACATCGTCACCAAGCCCGACTCGCTGGCCTCGAATCCGAAGTCGCCGCGCGGCAACACCGAGGTGCCGAAGATCGACGCCACGCAGAACCAGCTCGGGTTCACCGTCGGCGGACCGTTCGTGCGCGACAAGGTCTTTTACTTCGGCGCCTTCGACATCCAGAAGGCCGAGTCGACCAAGCAGACCGACCCGACGCGCATCGAGCCGGCAGTGGTCGCCGCCTTCGCCGCGCTCGGGAGCCCGAACGAGAACGGTCCGATCGACCGCACCAACGACGCGCGCGTCCTGCTGCTGAAGACCGACTGGGCGGCGTCGGCGCGCAACCTGGCCACCCTCCGCTACAACTACACCTGGTCCGAGCAGAAGAACGGGACCTTCGACGTCGACTCATGGGGCCGCAGCGCCAACGCCATCGAGAAGGACTCGTCACACGCCGTCACCGGCTCGCTGATCAGTACCCTGAGCAGCTCGCTCCTCAACGAGTTCCGCTTCCAGTACGCGCGAGAGAACCGACCGCGCCCGTACAACGGCCCGAACGTCACCGGGCAGAACCGGCCGCTGCCCGACACCGCCTTCGACTTCGTCCGCGGCTACCGCTTCGGCATGCCGTTCTTCATCCCGGTCGAGTACTACGACACGCGCGTGCAGTTCAACAACAACGTCTCCCTGCTGCGCGGCGCGCACTCGTACAAGGCCGGCGTGGAGTACAACCGCGTCAACTCCGTGCAGACCTTCCTCGGCTTCGCCAACGGCCGCTACATCTTCGGCTCCACCGACGGCTTCCTGAAGTACCTGGCCAATCCGAAGTACGTCGAGTGCTCGAACGGCAGCTCGTCCGCCACCGGCGTCTGCCCGGCCGGCACCAGCGTTACCGGCCCGGTGCTGCTCTACCTGCAGCAGGCGGGCGTCGGCGGGCTGACGGTCGAAGAGGCGGGGACGCAGAGCATCCCGCAGACCGAGCCCGCGGTCTTCGTGCAGGACAGCTGGCAGGCCTCGCCGAACCTCAACGTGCAGTACGGACTGCGCTGGGAAGCGCAGCTCGAGCCCGATCCGATCACCCCCGCGAACCAGGTCTTCTTCGCGCCGTTCATCGGCAAGTCGCAGTTCGGGCAGGAGTTCCCCTCGAACGGCGAGATCCCGTCGGATAAATCGATGTGGCAGCCGCGCCTCGGCTTCTCGTACAACCCGAACGGCGACGGGCGGAAGGTCCTCCGCGCCAACGTCGGCATCTTCTACGGCCGCGTTCCGGGCCTGGCGCTCGCGTCGTCGCGGTCCACCAACGGCAGCCGCGGCCAGACGCTCTTCCGCAACAGCGCCACCGGCGGCGTGCCGGCCTATCCGAACCTGATTCCGCAGTCGCAGATCACCGATCCGTTCGTCCCCGACGCCTTCGTCTTCGATCGCAACTTCAAGAACCCGCGCACGACGTCGTCCTCCGTGTCGTGGGAGCAGGAAGTGGTCTCCGACTACGCCGTGCTGCTCAAGTACAACTACGCCAAGGGCGACCACATCACTCGCTTCATCAACGGCAACGATCCGCTGCTGCGCAACCCGATCCTCCCCGGCTGCTCGTTCCAGTGCGGGCCGTGGAGCACCGGCATCGGACCCGGCGGCGCCAACGGCATCGGCGCGCTGACCGTGGTGCAGTCGACGGCCAAGAGCCTCTACCAGGGCATCACCCTCGGCCTGACCAAGCGGCCGTCGCACAACGTCTCCTTCCAGGCGAACTACACCTACTCGAAGGACAAGTCGGACGACGACAACGAGCGCGATCCGTTCACGCTCCGCTACGCCAAGATCACCGACCTCGACGCCGAGTACGGCTACTCCGACCGCGACCAGCGCCATCGCTTCAATTCGTGGCTGCTTTGGAACGCGCCGATGGGCATCGACCTGAACGTCCGTTACGCCTACCGCTCGGCTCAGCCGAAGTCGCTCTCGTGCGTCGTCAGCGAGGCCTTCTGCGGCAAGGACGGCTTCGGCAACTCGCGCTTCAACGCCGACGCGGCGGCGCCGGCCGATCGCATCAATCCCGACGGCAGCGTCACCACCCGCAACCTCGGACGCAAGGACAACGAGTTCTCGTCGCTCGACTTCCGCCTCTCGAAGCAGTTCAAGGTGGCGGGCGTCGTCGCCGAGCCGGCCATCGACGTCTTCAATCTCTTCAACAGCGCGAACTTCCGGCGCCCCGAGGTGACGAGCCTGATCTTCAACTTCGACGGAACCGTGCAGAGCGGCGTCGGTGACCCGCGCCAGGTGCAGTTGGGCGTCCGGGTGCTTTGGTAAAGGCCGTCATCTTTGATTGGGACGGCACTCTCGTCGACACAGCCGAGGCGAGCTATCGATGCTACGTGCGGCTGTTCGACGAGCTGGGGATTGCCTTCGACCGCGACGTCTACGCGCGGACGTACTCCCCGAACTGGTACCACACCTTCCGGCAGCTCGGGCTGCCGGAAGAGCGGTGGCCGCACGCCGACGAGCGCTGGCTGACGCACTTCGCGGAGGAGAGCGTCGAGCTGATCGACGGCGTGCGCGACGCGCTCGCGGAGCTGGCGCACCGCGGCATCGTGCCGGCGGTGGTCACCAGCGGCAGCCGCGACCGCGTGACGCGCGAGATCCGCGCGCACGGCCTGGCCGGGACGATCCGCGAGTGCGTCTTCGGCACCGACGTGGCGCGGAAGAAGCCGCACCCCGAGGCGCTGGAGCTCTGCGTTTCGAGGCTGGGGATTGACGCGGCGGACGCCGTCTACGTCGGCGACAGCCCCGAGGATGTGGAGATGGCGCGCGCCGCCGGTGTGTTCGCGGTCGCCGTGCCGGGCGCGTACCCGAATCGCGAAGCGCTGATCGCGTCGCGGCCGGACGCGATGCATGAGACGGTGTTGGAGGCGGTGCGGGCCCTGACGTCGAGTGCGGCGCGGCCCCCATCCGCGCTAACTTAAGGAGCGCCGGCGTCCCGCCGCCCTTCGCTACGCTCAGGGCCACCCTCTCCCCGCTTCGCGGGGCGAGGGGCACTCGCGACAAGCATGGCGAGAGCCCTTCTCCCCGCTCTGCGGGGAGAAGGTGCCGCGAAGCGGCGGATGAGGGGCGTGCGTCACACCATCACCGACCGCGCCCTGATCAGCACCTCCGCCGCCCCCGCGTCGCCCTCGATCGTCACCCGCCGCAGGATCTCTTCGCGCGGCAGCGCGTGGTAGAGCATGCGCCAGGCGGTGTCGGCGTCGGTGCGGACCACGGCGGCCGGGGAAGGCGCGGCGCCGTGAAAGAGCTGGCCGCCGACGACGGAGAACGCGAGCCCGTCGACCTCGAACACGATCGTCGACGGCGCGCCGTGCAGCACGCGCACCGAGATCTCCAGCAGCGGCACGAGCCACCGCGGCTCGAGCAGCAGCGGCGCGCCGACCGCGTCGCGGATCTGCATCTGGTGATGCCACCACTCCGTGTACTCCCGCCCGATGTCGAACCAGTTCTCCGACTCCGACTCGCCCGCCCACGCCACCCCGAACAGGGCGGGCTCGTGCAGCGGCAGCGACTCCATGACCGCGCACGCTTCCGGCCCCGTCGCCTCGAGCAGCTCGAGGAGCACACGCGGGCTGAAGCGCCGCGCGGCCTCCACCCACGTTGCGTTGAGGTCGTTGAGGAACTCGACCAGCGGGCGGTGGGGCGGCGGGCGGAGGTGGCCGTCGCGCTGCAGCGACAGCCGCCGCAGGCGCGTGTCGAGCAGATGCGCCGCGACGTCGCGCACCTGCCAAGCCGGCGCGACGGTCTGCTTTGTCCAGTCCTCGGCGGAAAGAGGTCGCAGAACTGTCAGCAATTCGGCCTGGAGTGGGGCAAAAAGGTTACGAGTGTCGATCGGCTGCAATGGACGCATCGTGTGAATGGTAGCGTTCGCGCGTGCGCATTGCTTTGACTCCCATCCTCGTCATCGTTCTCCTCGCCGCCTGCGCCACCGAGCCCATCCCCGCCCAGCGGCCCGGCCGTCTCACCGCCCGCCCCTGGGCGCGCGTCACCACCGCCCCCGCTCCCGGCGAGACCCACCTCGGCTTCGGCGGCAAGCGCGACGGCAGCGTCTACGTTCCCTCGCCGCCGCGCGACGACAACAAGTACCCGCTCATGCTCCTGCTGCACGGCGCGGGCGGCGTGGGCGAGCGCATCGAGCGGCGCATGCAGACACTCGCCGACGACTTCGGCGTCATCATCGTCGCCCCCGACTCGCGCGGCGTGACCTGGGACTCCAGCAGCGGCTCGATGGGTCCCGACGTGGAGTTCGTCGACCGCGTGCTGCGCGAGATGTTCATGCACTATCCGATCGACCCGTCGAAGATCGCCATCGCCGGCTTCTCCGACGGCGCCTCCTATGCGCTGACCCTCGGCATCATCAACGGCGATCTCTTCTCGCACATCATCGCCTTCTCGCCCGGCTACGTCGCCGCCACGTACGGCCACGGACACCCGCAGATCTTCATCTCGCACGGCAGCCGCGACGAGATCCTGCCGCTGGAGAAGACCAGCAACATCATCGTCCCCGGCCTGCGCCGCAACGGCCTGCGCGTCACCTACCGCGAGTTCGACGGCCCGCACACCGTGCCGCCCGAGATCGCGCGCGAGGCGATGCTCTGGTGGCTCAGCGGTGCTTCGCCGCGCGGTGGCGCGGACTAGGATCGAGGCGGAAGTCGACGCGCCCGATCCCGCGCGTGGCGACGAAGAACGGCTTGGTCGTCCCGCGCGAGAGCCCCGAGGTGAACGGCAGCGGCGCGTCGGCCTCGCCGCGCGCGGCGAAGTATTCGAGGATGGCCATCTCGTCGTCGGTCAGCAGGCGGTCGCGCGAGATGACCACCGTGGCGACGCGGAAGGCCTTCTTCGACGACAGCCAGTCGGGGCTGCGCACACCGTTGACCGCGATCACGTCGGCGATGGTGATGATGGTGGCCGGCAGCACGCAGTTGTTGCACGGCGTGCCGGTGACCACGATGGCCGGCGGCACCTGCGACGCCGGGACGAAGCCCATCAGGTAGAGATCGAGGTCGCTGTACTCCAGCGTCGGCGAGGCGGTGTTCGTCCGCGCCGTGGCCGGCGTCACCGCGGTGATCTGCCAGCCGAACTCGCCGCCCGCGCCGGAGCCGGGGATGCTGAAGCCCATCAGGCCGCGCGCCATGGTCGAGAACGGCCAGTGCGGCGCGCCCGGCGTCAGCGCGGGGTTCTTCAGGAACATGATCCACTGGTGCCCGAGCTCGTGCGAGAAGGTGCTCTCGCCGGCGTCGAAGAAAAAGTCGACGGGGTAGACCGTGATGCCGAGGAGCTTCGTGGCGCTGCCGTACTGCGCGCCGTTGTTGAGGGCGCCGAGGCCGATGCCGGTCACCGAGTTGCGCACCGCGAAGTGATAGCGGTTCGCCGGATACGACGGCTGCGTGTAGACCACCTGCACGAAGTCGAACTCGTCGGGGAAGTAGCCGTAGAGCTGCTGCACCGCCGCCTGCACCAGGTCGGGGTTGATGCCGGGGCGGAAGAGGTTGAGGATGCGCTCCGTCGCGCGCGCGTTGCTCGGCAAGTTGCGCACCGCGGCGGCAGGGACGCGGCTGTCGAGCACCTGGATGACCGTGTTGAGGCTGGCGATGGTGTCGCCGCCCGAGCCGAGGAGGCGGACGAAGCCGACCACGTTGTGGTTGACGTCGTCGGACTGGTAGCCCTCCAGCACTTTCGCCGCGGGGACGGACGCCGTCCAGTGCCCCGGCGTCACCTGCGTCAGGGCGATCGAGCCGCCGGCGGCGTAGTCGAGGCGCACCGCGGAGACGCCGCCGCTGGTCTGCAGATCGAGGGTGACGTTCGCCGTCCGGTCGGTGCGGACGGCCATCGGATCCCACTTCACCCAGTCGGCGGTCTGCGCCTGCGCGGCGGCGGCCAGGAGCGCGGCCAGAAGCGACAAAAGCGTGCGTGGCATCGGCGCAAGGATAACGATATTCTTCGCCGCGCATGCCGCACCGCTATCCGCAACAAGTCGCGCTCCGCGACGGCCGTAAAGTCCTCCTCCGCCCCTTCGCCGCCTCCGACACCGACGCGCTCTACGAGTTCTTCCACCGCCTCCCGCCCGAGTACCGGCGCTTCGCCTGGGATCCGCTGGACAACCGCGCGCTGATCGAGGGCTGGGGCCAGAACATCGACTACGACAAGGTGCTGCCGCTGCTCGCGCTCGACGGCCGCCGCATCGTCGCCGACGCCACCCTGCACCGCCGCGAGCGCGGCCCGCTGCGCCTGGTCGGCCGCGTGAAGTGGATGATCGATCCCGAGTTCCGCGGCGCCGGCCTCGGCACCACGCTGGTCAGCGACTTCATCACCATCGCCCGCGAGCGCGGCCTGCGCCACCTCAACTGCATGCTGATCTCCGACCTCGAAGCCGACGCGGTGAAGACGCTCGAAGGACTAGGCTTCCAGTCGTACGTCATGCCGCAGTACGGGACCGATCCCGACGGCAACCAGCACGACATGACGAAGCTGGTCCTGAAGCTCTAATCGCCGGCCACGAACGCGTTCATCTTCCATTGGCCGTCGACCTGCCGGAAGCCGGCGCGGTAGCCGATCGGACTGCGGACGCCGGCGGCCTCCACCCAACCCGTCTTGCCGCCGGGCGTGCGCACGTGCCGCCAGGATGCGGAATCGCTCGGGATCAGCTCGACGATTGTCCAGCGCAGCGTGTCGACCACCGCGGCGTCCGCCGCCGGCTGCTCGCGCAGCGGGACGTCGTCGCGCACCGCGGCGACGTGCGTGAAGGCGTCGATGCTCTCCGGCCAGCTCGAATAGACGTACGGCGCCCAGAACATCCGGTCGGCTCCCTCGCCGCGGAACGCGCCGCCGAGCGCGATCGCCCGCGCGAGCTCGTCCCAGATCTTGCTGTCCGACAGCTTCAGTCCCTGGTCGCCGCCGAAGCTCGTGCGGATCTTCGGGTCCGCCAGCGCGAGCAGCTCCTTCTCGTTGCGGCTCGCGATCGCCGCGCGCAGCGCTTCCCGATATTTAGCGAAGGTTGGATCGGCCGCGCCTTCGTCCACCGGGCAGAGCGTCTGTTCGCTCGTTGCGCACGGCGGCGCGGCGGTGGCCGTCGCGGTCGTCGCCGTCGTCGCCGTTGTCTGCGGCGCGGCAGGCGGAGCTTGCTCTGGACTGCACGCCGCGGCGCACGCCAGCATCATGAAGAAGAGCAGCGATTTCGTTCGCATCGCCGCCACTGTATCGTCTCCAACGCCAACCTGTGACGGAATGATGGACAGGGATGAGAGCGTGAGGTCCGTCACGTTTCCCGACGCGGCACGGACCGAAGTTTCGCGTGTCCCCCAACCCCTACACCACGCAATCCGGAGGAGTTTCTCTCACATGCATACGTCTCAGGTGGCGCTCGTCCAGTCCACGTTCGACAAAGTCCTGCCGATCTCCGACGTCGTGGCCGGCGTCTTCTACGACCGTCTCTTCCAGCTCGATCCCTCGCTGCGCCGCCTCTTCAACGGCGACCTTCGCATGCAGGGAAAGAAGCTGATGGACGCGCTGTCGATCATCATCGGCAACCTCAACCGCCCCGATCGCATCCTCCCCGGCATCCGCGCCCTCGGGCGGCGCCATTCCGCCTACGGCGTCCGCGGCCATCACTACACCACGGTGGGCGAGGCGCTGATCTGGACGCTCGAGCACGGCCTCGGCGACGCCTTCACCGCGGACGTGCGCCGCGCCTGGACCGCCGCCTACAACCTGCTCGCCTCGACCATGAAGGACGCGGCCGAGAAGCTCGAGGCCTGTCCCGTCCCCGTTCACTGAGCGGCGAAGCGGCGCTTGCGATAGATCGCCGCGAGATGGCGCGTGAGCGCGTCGGCGTAGGACGCGAACGCGTCGCCGCGCACCACGTCGATCCACCGGCGCTCGTGGCCGACCAGCGAGCTGCGCTCGATGCGGATCCAGTCGTGGCGCCGGCGGTCAGGGAGCGACCAGAGCTCCGCGTCGGTCACGATGATGGGCTGAAGCAGCTCGCAGCGCTGCGCCGCGTGCAGCGCCGTCTCCACCGCCACGTCGCGGTCGATGTCCATGTCGTCGCGCACCACGTCGAGGTCGTACTGCAGCAGGTCGCGGCGGACGGCGTCGACCGAGGCGAAGGCTTCGTCCAGCACCACGTCGCGGGCTGCCGCGGCGCGGGCGCGCGCGGGGAGCGCGTCGACGCGCGCGGGCTCGGTGACCGCGACCTCGTGCGGGTACGCCGTTCTGTGCAGGCGGGCCAGGTCCGCGGGGAGGATGATCTCCGCCAGCGCGCGCCGCTGCGCGGGGTCGTCGTCGCCGAAGGAGTAGGAGGGGAGTCGGTCGTGCGAGGACGCCTCGAGCGACGACAGCAGCAGCCGCTCGGGACGCGCGTCGCAGTGGACGATGAGCCGGACGCGCGCGGCCAGCGCGCCGCGCGACCAGGAACGTTCGGCCGCGACGTCCGCCGTGCCGCCGGAGTGCACCGCCGAACGCGCCGTGCGCCAGCCTAGGGCGGCGAGCGAGGCGGCGGCGTCGTGGGCCAGGGAGAGGCGGCGGGCGGCGGGGTGGGTGAGGATGTCGTCGGCGGCAGGCATAAATTGACTCGTAAAAGTTCCTTATGGCCGTCGAACTATACCTCTCGTAGATTCAAAAGTGCAAGATAGCGCACACGCACCGTGCGTGATCCTCTGCATCAGCCCCTCGGATGGATCTCATGTGGGACGGGTTCTCAACCCGTCCACGGCCGCGCAGCGGCCGCCTCCCTGTCCTCTCCGATGGACACGTGTCGCTGCACCTCTGCACGCGCGCACGCGTCAGCAAACACCTGTTGCGCGCCTGCGCGACACCCGTTGCACGCTCGCGCAACACCGTTGCACGCTCGCGCAACGCCTGTCGCACGCCCGCACAACACCGTTGCGCGCCCGCGCAACACCTGTCGCACGTGCGCACAACACCGTTGCACGCCCGCGCAACACCGGTGCACGCCCGCGCAACACCGTTGCACGCTTCCGCAACACCTGTTGCGCGCCCGCACAGCACTGCTGCAGGCCCGCGCAACACCTGGCGTTGAAAGTGATCGTCGGACAGCCGCACGCTCTCCGGCTGTCGCACGGGCCATGGACCAAAGCGCGTCGACCGCGTCAGCGCCGCGATCCGCGCCTGCAAGTTCTTACACTTGTTCGCGTGAAAGACGGCCAGGGGAGCCGAACCGCCGAGCGCGTCGCGCAGCGACGTGCCGCTCATCAGCTTCTGGATCGTCCTCTGGTCTTCGAAGACCCTCTCGCCCTGGCGGTGATCGATCCTGAAGTCGCGTCGCAGCTGAAGCTGGACCCTCGTGCCCTCGAGACCTCTCCGTTATCGCCGTTCTTACGAGCGGCTCTGGCGGTGAGAAGCCGCGTTGCCGAAGACGAAGTCAGGGCGGCGGTCACGCGGGATCAAGTCGCTCAGTACGTGATTCTCGGGGCGGGGCTCGATACGTTTGCCTACCGCAATCCGTACCCATCGCTACGCGTTTTCGAGGTCGATCACCCGGCTACGCAAGCGCTCAAGCTGAGAAGGCTGGTCGGGCGCGGCATCGCCATACCCGCCGGCATCGTCCACGTCGCCACCGACTTCGCCGAAGCCAGCCTCTCGGAGGTGCTCCGGAGAGCGGGCTTCAACGTCGAGGCCCCGGCGGTGTTCTCCTGGCTCGGAGTCGTTCCGTACCTGGAGCGTCCGGCGATCGACGAGACGCTGCGGTTCGTGGGGTCTCTGCCTCGTGGCAGCCGGATCGTTTTTGACTACTCGCGGCCGGCGTCGGCTCTCGGTTGGTTAAGTCGCCTCGTTCTCAATCGAATGGCCCGGCGAGTCGCCGCGATCGGCGAGCCGTGGAAGACGTTCTTTGAGCCCGAGGAGCTCGCGGCATTGTTGCAGTCGGTCGGACTGACGGTCATGGCCGACTTCGGGCCGGAGGAGCTCAACAGCCGATACTTTGCCGGCAGGACCGATCGCCTCCGGGTGGGAGAGGCCATGCGGATCGTCAAAGCAATTGTGTGAGGCCTGTCCGATCGGGACCGCTCGAAGAGCGTAATCCTGCCTGCAGGAGCGCCAATCTCCTTATCGCACCGCCTCATCTCCGATCCTCGACCCGCATCGCCGCGTACCGCGGGCGGATCACGCGGTTGAAGTATCCTCCGAGGGAGGGGGCGGCGAGGAGCTCTTCGTAGACGGACTGCGGGACGCCGGAGTAGAGGTAGATTCGGCCGGAGCGGAATCGCACTTCCAGGATGTTGCGATCTTCGTGGAAGCGGATGGCGCTGAGGACTGACGAATCCACGGGCTGCAGCTTCGCCATGTGTTGAACGATGCATATCACGGGCCGTTTCGCGCCGTCACCTACCGGTCCATTGCACCTCGGAAGTCTCGTCGCGGCGGTCGGGTCGCGCATTTTCGCGCGGCGGGCGGGTGGGCGGTGGCTGATGCGGATGGAGGACCTCGACACGCCGCGCGTGGTAGCGGGTTCCGCGGAGGGGATTCTCGAGACGCTGCTCGCTTACGGGCTGACGTGGGACGGCGACGTCGTCTATCAGTCGCATCGTATTGCACTTTATGAGCGCGCATTGGAGGCGTTGCGGGCAAAGGGACTCGTTTATGACTGCGCGTGCTCCAGGGCGGAGTCGGACGCGGTCTATCCCGGCACGTGCAGGAACGGGATCAAGAGCGGGCGGGCGGCGCGGGCGGTGCGCTTTCGGGTGCCGGACGAGGTCATCGGCTTCAATGACCTGCTGAAGGGTCATTATGAGGAAAATGTCGCGACGGCGACGGGCGATTTTGTCGTCAAGCGCGCGGACGGCATCTTCGCGTATCAGCTGGCAGTCGTCGTTGATGACGCCGAACAGGGCATTACGCAGATCGTGCGCGGCGAGGACCTCTTATCGTCGACGCCGCGGCAGATCGCATTACAGCGAGCGCTCGGATTACCGACGCCGATCTATGCGCATCTCCCATTGGCGCTCAACGCCGACGGCACGAAGATCAGCAAACGCGAGGGCGGCGTGCCGATCGATCCGGCGCGCGTCGAAGAGACGCTGGAAATGGCGTATCAAATCCTCGGCTTCAGATGAGCCCCATATCGATGGCCTTGAGCACGGCGCGCGTGCGGTCGCGCACGCCGAGCTTCGACAGCAGGTTGGAGATGTGGTTCTTCACCGTGCCGTCGCTGATGTCGAGCAGTTCCGAGATCTCGCGGTTGCTGTAGCCGCCGGCGAGCAGGCGGAGGATGGTCCGCTCGCGGTCGGTGAGCGGCTCGGGAAGCACGGCGGCGTCGAAGGCCATGTCGCTCTTCTCCAGCGCGCGCATGATGCGCTCGGTGATGGCCGGCTCGATGCAGGTGCCGCCGGAAGCCAGCGTGCGGATGGCGCCGGTCAGGCGGTCGAGCGAGACGTCCTTCAGCAGCCAGCCCTTCGCGCCGGCGCGGACGGCCTCGAAGAGCTTCGAGTCGTCGTCGAAGGTGGTGAGGATCAGCGTCGGCCGCGCGGCGCCGCGCTCGCGGAGCTGCTGCAGCACGCCGACGCCGTCGAGGCGCGGCATGCGCAGGTCGAGCAGGACGACGTCGGGCTGCTCGCGCTCGATGACTTCCACCGCCTCCACGCCGTCGGACGCCTCGCTGCCGACGACGATGTCCGGCGTCAGCGCCAGGAGGCTGCGCAGCCCCTGGCGGACGATGGTCTGGTCCTCGACGATGCAGACGCGAATCACGACGCGCCCCCGCCGAGCGGCAGGCTGACGTGGACGGCGAAGCCGCGTCCGCGCATCGACGACACCTCGAACGAGCCGCTCACCTGCTCCACGCGCTCGCGCAGGCCGCGCAGGCCATTGCCGAAGCGCACCTGGTCGGTGCCGTCGCCGTCGTCGCGCGCGTCGATCTCCAGCGTCCGATCAGTGGCGGCGAGCGTGACCCAGAGGTTGCGCGCGCCGGAGTGGCGCACCGCGTTGGTGACGATCTCCTGCACGCCGCGCAGGGCGATCTGCGCGATGTGCGCATCGGTCACGGCGAGCTCGCGCGGCAGCTCGAGGTGCAGAGCCGGCGTGTCGACCACGCCGCGCAGCGACTGCAGCGCCGCGGTGAGGTCGACCGGTTCCTCGTCGCGCAGGCGGCTGACGACGGAGCGGACGTCTGCGAGCAGATGCCGCGCGATGGTCTTGCTCCGCTCGACCTGCTCGCGCGCCTCACCGGTGGCGAGATGGCTGGCCGTCTCCAGGTTGAGCGTCAGCGCGGTGAGGTGATGGCCGAGGAGGTCGTGGAGGTCGCGCGCGATGCGCAGGCGCTCCGAGGTGCGGCTGCTGATGTCGAGCAGCCCGGAGGTCATCCGCAGCTCCGCGTTCGCCTCGGCGAGTTGCTGCCGCGCGCGCGACTCGCTGTGCGCCACGTGCGTGGTGTAGGCGCCGAAGAGGAAAAAGGCGAAGTAGGCGAGGGCCACGATGACCGGCGGGCCGCCGGCCAGGCGGAAGATGGTGGCCAGGACGATCGTCTGCGCGACGCAGACGATGACGGCGACGCGGAAGGCGAAGTCGCCGAACTGCGCGGCGACGATGACCAGCAGCACCTCGATGAAGCCGTTCGGCTGCAGCGCCGTGCCGGCGAACGCGGCGACGGCCTGCAGGACGGCGAGGACGACCACCTGCGCATTGCTGCAGCCCTTGCGGCAGCGGAGGAGAAAGAGGACGAGGAAGGCGAGGACGGCGGCGACGACGCCGATGGTCTGCGCCGCGCGGAGCCCGTGGCGCTCGATCTGCCAGGTGATGGCGGCGACGGCGACGATCGCCCAGGTGATCAGGCCGATCCAGATGACGTTGCGTTCCTGCGGACTCATTAGAAGTAAAGGCGGACGCCGGCGGTGGTGACGCGCCGCACCTGAATGTACGCCATCTCGCTGTCGCGGCGGCCGGCGAACTCCGTGTCGATGAGGTAGGCGCTGAGGTTCGCGCGCAGCTTGCGCGTGAGCGTGAGGCGCGCCAGCGCGGAGCCGTCGCGCAGGCTGGCGATGGCGATCAGCTCGCCGTCGATGAAGCCGGGACGGTAGAGGCGCGCGAAGGCGTAGTTGCGCGCCATGCGCAGCGGCGCGTAGTCGGCGTTGGCGGCGAGGATGGCACTCGCGTCGCGCGCGCCGTCGACGCGCGCGGTGAAGTCGCGCCACTGCGCGGCCGACAGGCCGTCGCCGCCGTGGTAGACCTCGACCACGACGTTCACGTTGTTGCGGAAGGTGTACTGCCCGCCGGCGAGCGCGTGGCGGCGCGCCACTTCGCCGTGCAGCTCGAGCGCGTCGCCGAAGACGCGCGCCACGCTGAGGCCCTGTTGCGTGCCGCGCGCGTCGCGACGGAGGTGCAGCGCGACGTCGGTGCCGCCGACGAGGCGGTAGGCGCGCGCGGCGAACGCGCCGCCGCCGAGGGCGTAGAGCGAGAGGCTGGTGTCGCGGATGAAGAGATCGGCCTTCAGCATGTCGAGGCCGCGGAAGGCGGAGCGGCGGTCGGACGGGTCGGCGGGATTCTTCCGCGGGCCGATGAAGGCGGTCGGATTCCAGGCGTACCCCGTGCCCCATTTCTCGATGGCGCGGCCGGCGGTGATCTCGATCCACGGCCTCGGCGCGAACTGCACGAAGGCCTCGCCGACGGATGCGGCGTCGGTGGCGCGGTCGTTGGCGTCGGCGCGCAGCTTGAGGTGCAGCTTCCACCTGCGGCTCTCCGGCGCGGCGTCGATGAAGGCGACGGCGTCGGCGGAGTTGGTCTGAAACGCGACCGCCGAGGTGTTGCCGCGCAGCAGCGGCGAGGCGGGATTCGCGGGCGTCAGCTGCGCCTCGGCGCCGGCGGAGCCGAAGAACTTGAAGGTGCCGGCGCGGGCGGTGGTGGCGAGCAGCGCCGCGAGCGCGAAGGCGAGACGCCGTCGGGCCAGCCGGCGGGACGCCGGCGCTCCGTGTCTCACCGTCCCAGCGCGTCCCTGGTGAACATGCGGTCGGGGTTCTCGCGCGCGGTGAGGTTGGAGTAGCGCATCACCGTGCGATGGCCGGCGCGGAGAAGGTCGTCGATGGTCACCTCGCTGACGGCGCCGCGCTCGACCTTGTACGTGGCGCGCTTGATCAGCTTTCCGGAGACGACGTAAAAGTCGGCGCGGCGCGGCGCGTACGTCGTCTTGTCCACCCAGAGCCGCACGCGGCTGTAGGCGATGGACGGATCCTTCGCGGCGAGATCGAGCAGCCAGGCGTCGCCGTCCTCGACGGCGTCGCCGCGCTGGTCGTAGTCGACGCTGAAGCTGGTGCGCGCCACGTCGCCGTTCGAGGCCTGTCCCATCAGGCGCTGCAGCGGCGAGATGCGGATCGGGCGGCTGGCGGACGGCATGTAGATCCACATCGCGTCGCGCAGCATCAGCAGGTACTTCCCCTTCTCGCTCGACGGCGCGGTGAACTCCACCACGCTGCGGTCGGAGCCTTTGCCGTAGACGCGGAACTTCGACGACTCGCTCTTGCCGCCGGGGGTGGTGCTGGTGAGGTCGACGTCGACGGTGAAGCTTTCCAGCGCGTTGCGGTAGCCGTCGACGCGGGTGAGGAGGACGAGGGCGAATAGTACGTTTCGGATCATTTCAGATGTGTCCCAGTGCGTCGACGATGGCCAGGCGCGAGGCCTTCAGCGCCGGCACGATCGACGACAGCGTCGCGGTGATGAACGAGATGAGGAACGAGGTAACCAGGATGGGCGGCTGCAGCATGACCCGCAGCGCGTAGCCGACCGTGTAGCCCGGCGGCGGCGGGAGCATCAGGTTCATGTGGTTGATGGCGAAGGCGGCGAGCGCGCCGACCGCCAGCCCGATCCCTCCGCCGATCACGCCGATGAACATCCCCTCGGCGAGGAACATCCGCCACACCGTGCCGCGCGGCGTGCCGATGGCCATCAGCGTGCCGATCTCGCGCGTCCGCTCGAAGACCGACATCAGGATGGTATTCGCCACGCTGAAGACGACGATGGCGAAGACCACGATGCCGAGGAAGCCGAAGATCCCGTTGTAGAGCATCACGACCTGGTGGTAGAAACTGGCCAGCTGCGACCACTCCTTGAACTCTACGTCGCGTAGCGAGCGGGCGAGCGCGGAGTGCACCGCGGCGGTGTCGTTGGTGTCGCGCAGCATCACGATCAGCCGCTCCACTTTCTTCGTCTGCAGCAGCTGTTGCGCGGCGGCGAGCGGCATCTTCACCGCGCGGTCGTCGTACTCCTTCACGCCGCTCATGAAGATGCCGGCCACGCGGACGTCCATGGCGTTGAGCGAGCCGGTGGTGGTGGTCGACATCAGCGTCAGGTAGTCGCCGGGCTTGACGTGCATCGACGCGGCGAGGCCGCGGCCGACGATCACGACGTCGGCTTCGCCAGCCGGCAGGTCGGTGCCGGCGGTGATGCGCTGCGCGGCCATGGCGCGGTCCTTCTCCGGCTCGACCGCCGTGGCCAGGAAGGTCTCGGACTTTTCGCCGTTGCTGACCAGTCCCATGAGCGTGATCTGCGCGGCGGTCATGGCCACGCGCGGGTCGCGCTCGACGTCGCGGCGCAGCGCGCCGGCGTCCTCCAGCCCGTACTGCAGCGGCTTCTGCGCCTCGGCGGCGGCGAAGCCGCGGCGGTAGATCTGCAGATGTCCGAGGCGGTTGCGGATGGTCGACTCGCGCAGCGCGTAGAAGGTGCGGCTCTTGTAGCCGCCGAAGAGGATCAGGCCGACGGCGCCGAAGACGATCACCAGCAGCGTGATGGCCGAGCGGCGGCGGTTGCGGAAGACGTTGCGGAAGGCGAGGGTGATGAGCATGGGCATTCTCCTTAGGCTGCTGCGGCGCGCTCGATCGCGAGGGCGCCGTCGCGCATGCGGACGCAGCGCGGCGCGCGCGCGATCAGCGCGGGGTCGTGGGTGGCGAAGACGAAGGTGCAGCGCGTCTCGGCGTTGAGCCGCTGCAGCAGGTCGAGGATCTTCGCCGCGGTGTCGGAGTCGAGGTTGGCGGTCGGCTCGTCGGCCAGGACGAGCTTCGGGTCGCCGGCCATGGCGCGCGCGATGGCCACGCGCTGCCGCTGGCCGCCGGAGAGCTGGTCGGGGCGCTGCCGCGCGTTCGGCGTCAGGCCGACCTGCTCCAGCCAGTGGCGGACGCGCTCGCCGCGCTCGCGCGATCCGAGACCGCGCAGCTGCAGCGGGTACTCGACGTTCTCGTACGCGGTGAGGACCGGGATGAGGTTGAAGGTCTGGAAGACGAAGCCGAGGGTGTCGCGGCGGGTGGCGGCGAGGCGGTGCAGCGGCACGGCGGTGACGTCGACGCCGTCGATGACCACGCGGCCGGCGTTCGGCTTGTCGATGCAGCCGATGAGGTTGAGCAGGGTGGTCTTGCCGCTGCCGGACGGGCCGGCGAGGGCGAGGAACTCGCCGCGCGCCACGTCGAGCGTGACGCCGGTCAGCGCGGGGACGTCGACGCGGCCGAGGCGGTACGACTTGGCGATGCGCTCGAGCCGGACCAGAGGTTGTGTATCCATCGAGAGGTTCTCCTTCAGTGAGCAAGGTAGGCCGCCGCGCGCGAATGCACATGTGCCGGAAGGGGAGTGGAGGGACCGTGACTTTCGGCAGGGGTGAAGGAGCTGCGGTAGAGTAAGTGCACCCAAATTCAGGAGGAATGGATGCCCCGCAAACTCTCTCTCTGCGCAGTCGCTCTCTTGCTGTGCGCAACCCCGATGCTGGCGATCACCTACGGCCAGCCGGACGGAAACAAGCACCCCGAGGTGGGTGCGCTGGTCGGACACTTCACCTCGGGAACGTTCCCGTACTGCTCGGGGACGCTGATCTCGCCGACGGTGTTCCTCACCGCGGCGCACTGCGACCTCGGCACGGCGCGCGTCTTCGTCTCATTCGACCAGGCGATCACCTCGAAGTCGAAGCTGCTCGCCGGCACCTACTACCCCGACCCGCTGTACAACCAGGCGCAGAGCGACCCGCACGACATCGCGGTGGTCGTCCTCGACTCGCCGGTAAAGGGCGTGACGCCGGCGCGGCTGCCGGCCGCGGCCTCGCTCGGCGGGCTCAGCGTCGGCGCACCGTTCACCTCGGTTGGCTACGGCGGACAGGAGCCGACCAACCCGCAGGGGCCGGGCGGCCCGACGATTGCGTATCAGGACACTCGTGAGTACTCCACGGGGAGTCTCAACTCCGTCAACCCGGCGTGGCTGCGGCTGTCGCAGAACATCCACACCGATGACGGAGGTACGTGCTACGGCGATTCGGGCGGTCCGAATTTCGTCGGAGCGAACTCGACCGAGACGAACGTGGTCGGCGGGACAACCATCACGGGCGACTCGCTGTGCAAGGCGACGAACGTGATCTACCGGCTCGATACGGAGTCGGCGCGGTCGTTTCTGAGCAGGTTCGTGAAGGTTCCATAAACGGCGTTGATTGACTCGGCAGAGCGCTGAGGCCACAATCGCCCAAAATTTGACGAGAGGATGGACGATGGCAACTGCTAAAAAAGGCTCCGGTTCCAAGGGTGGCGGCAAAGGTCTGGCCGCTGAAGTGCAGCCGAGCGAGGATCTGGCGCCGATTGTCGGCAACAAGCCGCTTCCCCGCAGCCAGGTAACCAAGAAGGTTTGGGACTACATCAAGGCGAACGGGCTGCAGGACCAGAAGAACAAGCGCATGATCAACGCCGACGACAAGCTCCGCGTGATCTTCGGCGGGAAGAATCAGGTCTCGATGTTCGAGATGACGGCGCTCGTCAACAAGCACCTCAAGGCGTAAGCGTCCGGGTCCTGCGTCCGTCCGGGCGCAGGACTTCTTCCCTACCGCAATCCCGTATCGATGGCGACGTTCAGCGTCGTGACGCCGTTCGCCTGGATCTCGACCGTCTTCGGCAGGTCCTGGCTCCTGTCGATGCCGCTGCCTTTGAGGTCGACGGTGTATTTCGCCGGGATCAGGTCGATGAAGTAGAAGCCGCGCGAGTCGATGTCGACCGTGTGCAGCAGCTCCGTCTTCGCCTCGTTGTAGACCAGGATGCTGCGCAGCTTGTACGCGTCGGGCTGCGTGGGGCAGGGGTTGCTGGCGGTCTCCACCGGGCAGTTCGGACCGATGGTCACCGTGCCCGCCAGCCGCCCGTGCGGCTGGGTGGTGACGCCGGAGCTGACGTCGTTCGGACTGGTCGGGCTGTGGCAGGCGGCGATGAGGAAGGCGGCGACGAGGTAGCAGGGGAGTCGCATGGCTTGCATTCTATGACCATGCGAATGCTGATGGTATCGACCGCCCTGGCTTTCCTCGCGGCATGTTCCACAACCGCGCGGTCTACATGATCGCGATCCATAGCGGCACCCCGTGCGCGGCGCTCTGCTTCGCCGCCAGCATCAGCTGCACGTAGGTCTGTACGTCGAGGTCCTGGTCGATGAGCGCGTCGTCCTCGAGGTAGTGCGCCGCGAGCTGCATCAGCTCCACGTCGTCGGTCGGCAGCGCGCACTTCGCGGCGAAGGCGCGGAGCTCGTCGAGCAGCGCGTCGAGGCTGCCGACTTCCAGCGGGTCGGCGACGTTCGGGATCGGCAGGTGCTCCACCGCGCGGCGCGCGCCGGGGAGGTAGACCGACTGGTAGGCATCCATGCCGGCGAGTTGCGGCGCGGCGTCGAGCAGCTGCGCGGCACGCGCCTGCAGGCGCGTCCAGCCGAGTCCTTCGACCGGGTCGGAGCGGTACGCCTCCATCCCGGCCGAGGTTCCCTCCCACCGCCCGCGCAGCACGCTCTCGATCGCCGCGGCGAGGTCGGACGGGAAGACGTCGGCGGCCGCGCCGGCTACGAAAGCGAGCACGGGCGGAGGGTATCAGACGAGCCGCGACGGCGGCAGCAGCGACTTGTTGATGGCGATGGCGGCGATGGCGCCGTCCGCCGCCGAGGTGATGGCGAGCTGCGAGCCGGCGACGAGATCGCCGACGGCGTAGATGCCTTCGATCGTCGTCTGCTTGTAGTCGTCGACCACGATGTTCGGGTGGTCGTCGTCGACCTCGCATCCCAGCTCCTCGGCCAGGATGCAGGAGCGTTCCACACCGATGGTGAAGAAGAGCGCGTCGACGCCGACGCGCTCTCCGGTGGAGATCACCGCCGCCTCCACCTGCGCCTCGGTGCCAAGCAGGGAGATGATCTTCTCGTCCTTCACGTCGATGCATTCCGCCAGCAGCTTGCTCTGATGCTCCTTCGACCATTCGCGCGCGTGGCCGTTGGTGAAGAGCGTGACGTCCTTGCTGTACTGCAGGAGCTTCAGCGCCAGGCCGGCGGCCTTCTTGCCCCAGCCGATGACGCCGAGGCGGCGGTCGCGCACCTCGTAGCCGTCGCAGTCGGGGCAGTGGAAGATGCTGGCGCCGTAGAAGCGCTCGACGTCGGGGATGTCGGGGAGCTTGTCGCGCACGCCGTAGGCGAGGACGACGCGGCGCGTGCGGAGCGTGCCGAGCGAGGTGGTGGTGACCTCGAAGACGTCGCCGACGCGCTCGACCTTCGTCGCCGCGCAGTCGCAGAACTCCACGCCCGCCGCCGAGGCCTCCTCGCGCCCGCGCCGGCGCAGCTCGGCCGGCGCGATGTTGTGGAAGCCGAGGAAGCCGTGGATGTTGCGCGCCGCGTAGTTGCGCCCCCTGCCCGAGTCGAGCAGGACGACGTTGCGGCGATAGCGGCCGAGGAAGATGGCGCAGGTCAGGCCGGCGGGACCGCCGCCGATGATGATGCAGTCGTAGGTTGAGTGGTCGGGCATTCGAGCGAGCAGGGTGCAGCGCGCAGCGAGCAGGAGAGCGAAATCGTTGCCACCTGCTCGCTACTTGCTGCTCGCTGCGGTTAGAGCCGGCGCTGCCGCATCCACCCGGATCGACACGTTGCTCGCCGCGATGGTGTCGCGCGCGCCGCGCTGGCGCACCCACACCACGACCGTGTAGATGCCGGGGCCGTCGGGGAAGGGGACGGCGAAGGCGAAGGTGCCGTCGGTCGAGACCTGGAAGTCGCCGCGGCGGCCGTCGCTGTATTCCTCGCGCACTTCTTCCATCGCGCCGTTGCCGGCCTGGCGGTAGTAGGTCTTGAGGCGCGGGAGGTACTCGCGGCGGTCCGAGGGCAAACCGTAGGACCCGATCGCGTTGGCGGTCTTCACCGTCATCGGCTGCGGGTACGACTCGCGGTGGACGGTGATGGCCTCGATCTCGTAGCCGGCCTTCGGGCGGCCGCTGCAGAGGAGGCGGTCGCTGGTCGACGCGCGGCGCGGCAGCGGGCGGACCCAGTCGACGTAGCGGCGCACGAACTCCTGCGCGATGCGGAACTCGCCGCCCTCCCACGCCACGCCGATGCCGACGTGCGTCGCGGCGGGGTCGAGGATGGTCTTGCGATGGCCGTCGTGCGGCGCCGCCTCGCCCATCATCGCTTCCTGCGAGCGGCGCATCATGTCGAGCAGCGCGCGGTCGCTGAAGTTGAAGTTGGCCGACCACGCCGCGGCGTTCTCGCTCAGGCCGTCGTTGCCGCCGGCGAACGAGTAGCGCATGTACGGCGCGTGGCCGTCGAGGGTGAAGTGGCCGCTGGTGCGGTTGCGGATCTGCGACGCGCAGTAGGTGTCGGCCACCGCGGAGGCGTCGGGATCGAGCTCCACCGCGCGCAGCCCGGCGCGGTGGCGGTCGCGGTTGATCATCCGCAGCATCTCCGCGCGCAGCGTCATCCGCGTCTCCTCGGCCGCACCATCGCCCTGCGCGAAGGTCGCGCCGAAGGTGAGCACCGAGACGAGGAAAGCCAGCAGGAACTTGCGCACGAGTCGATGAAAACGCCGGAAGGGGCGTGATCTATTCGAGCGTATCATTTGCCGGCCGAGCGAGCAGCGAGCAGGGGACAGCGAGCAGGGGGCTCACACTCCTGCTCGCTGCTCGCTGCATTCTGCCCGCTACAGGGGGAAAGAATGAACCAGCCGTGGCTAGACCACTACGATGAAGGTGTTCCCCGCTCCATCGGAAACTACCCCGACCGCACGCTCGCTGATTTCGTCGCCGACCATGCCCGCACGCGCGGCGACAAGGCGGCGATCATGTTCAAAGGCCGCAACGTCACCTGGACCGAGCTCGACCGCGACAGCGACTCTTTCGCCCGCGCGCTCGCCGCGCGGGGCGTCAAGCCGGGCGACCGCGTGGCGCTGCTCCTGCCCAACTGCCCGCAGTTCATGATTGCCGAGCTCGCCGCCTGGAAGCTCGGCGCCATCGTCGCGCCGCAGAACCCGATCTATACCGAGCGCGAGCTCGAGCAGTCGATGAACGCCAGCGCCTCGGAGACCGTCATCGTCCTCACGCCGTTCTACGAGCGCGTCAAGGCGGCGCAGCCGCGCACGTCGCTCAAGCGCGTCATCGCCACCAACATCAAGGAGTACCTGCCGGGCCTGCTGCGCGTGCTCTTCACGCTGGCAAAAGAGAAGAAGGAAGGGCATCGCATCACGCTTCAGGCCGGCGATCACTGGATGCAGGACCTGATCGGCGAGGGCGCGAAGTCGAACGCGGCGTTGCGCGGCGCGAAGCCGGACGAGCCGGCCGTGATCCTGATGAGCGGCGGCACGACCGGCACGCCCAAGGGCGTCGTCAGCGAGCACCGCTCGCTGGTGATGTCGGGGACGCAGCTCTCCGCCTGGCTGCGCGAGGCGATCGCCGGTGACGACGCCCGCATCATGCTGCCGCTCCCGCTCTTTCACACCTACGGTGCCGCCGGCGCGCAGAGCCTGGCGCTGATCTCCGGCATCCCGCTCGCGCTGATCCCGAACCCGCGCGACGTTGGCGACGTGGTGAAGTCGATCGCGCGCGACAAGCCGTCGCTCTTCTGCGGCGTGCCGACGCTCTTCACCGCGCTGCTCAACCATCCCGACGTGGCCGGCCGCAAGGTCGACTTCACCTCGATCAAGGCCTGCTTCTCCGGCGCCGCCGCGCTGATGGCGGAGACGAAGAAGCGTTTCGAGGAGCTGACCGGCGGGCGCATCGTGGAAGGCTATTCGCTGACCGAGGCCACCATGGCGGCGTTCGTCAACCCGTTCCGCGGCGCGAACAAGATCGGCTCGGTGGGGATGCCGATGCCCGACGTGAAGGTGCGCATCGTCGACGGCGACGACGGCAAGACCGACCTCCCCTCGGGCGACGTCGGCGAGGTGATCGTCAGCGCGCCGCAGCTGATGCGCGGCTACTGGAACAATCCCGACGAGACCGCGCAGATGCTCCGCATCGGCGACGACGGCACGACCTGGCTCTACACCGGCGACCTCGGGTACGTCGACGAGGACGGTTATCTCTTCCTGGTCGACCGCAAGAAGGACCTCATCAAGACCAGCGGCTACCAGGTCTGGCCGCGCGAGATCGAGGAGGTGCTCGCCGCGCATCCCTCCGTCGCCGAGGTCGGCGTGGCCGGCGTGCCGGACGAGCGCAAGGGCGAGATCATCACCGCCTGGGTCGTGGCCCGCTCCGGGCAGACCTGCGACCCCGAGACGCTACGCCTTTACTGCAAGGAAAAGCTCGCGCCGTACAAGGTGCCGGCAAAGATCGAGCTGCGCACCGAACTGCCGAAGACGATGGTGGGGAAGGTGCTGCGGCGCATGCTCGTGGCGGAAGCGAAAGAAAAAATGGTTGCGGGGTAGCGGGGTCTCGAGGTCTCGCGGCGGCAGAGCCTGAGGCGCGAGCACCGCGCGAAGAGTCGGGAGAAGATACGCGCAGCTACGTCTGCCACGAGTAACCGCAATTGGGACAGACCGTCGGCGTCCGGCCGGCCATCAGTGCGAGTAAGCCGACCGGGAAGAAGCAGATCGCGACGACCAGCGCCCACGTCGGATATGCGCCTTGCGACGCGAGCGTATTGCACTTCGGACAAGTCACTTGAGCCATGTCTCCTCCTCAGTCGGCGATCAAGATGTTTCCCAGCCAGCCCGCGGCGAGCGAGATGAGCAGGACGCGCTCGCTCGCGCGCAGGTAACGCGCGGCGCCCGGCGCCGCGAGACAGACGACGTAGAGCAACGCGACGGCGGCAACGATCGGGCCTGCGACGTTCGCGCGCATCGACGCGGCGACATCACCGCACATCAGCGCCCCGATGCTCGTGGTGACGCCGCAGCCCGGGCACGGAATGCCGAACAGCCGCCGTACGAGGCAGAAGCCGACCGGCAGGCCGGCAGACGATGCGGCGAACGTGCAGCCGAGCACCAGCGAGGACACGAGCAGATGGCGACGCATTGCCGTTAGAGACACGGTCGCCGACGTTTGGTGGCGAAAGAAAAATGGTTGCTGGGTAGCGGGGTCTCGCGACCGCGAAACCCCGCTACCTCGCTGGCAGTTCCATCGCGATCCTGAATCCCGGATTCAGGTTCTCCGCGCGGATCGAGCCGCCGTGCTCCTCCACCGCTTTCCTGGCGATGGCGAGCCCGAGGCCGGTGCCGCTCGACTTGGTGGAAAAGTACGGATCGAAGATGCGCGGGAGCAGGTCGGCGGGGACGCCGGGGCCGCTGTCCTCGACGGAGACGACGACCTTGGAGTCGACGCCGTGGCTGCCGAGGCGCACGCGGCCGCCGGGCGCGGCCTGGATGGCGTTCTCGATCAGGTTGGCGATGGCGCCGCGGAGCATGCGCGCGTCGCCGGCCACGGTCTCCGGCGTCGACGGCGCGATCTCGGAGCGGAACTCGATGCCGCGCTCGCCGCTCTGCGCGTAGCTGGAGGCGATCTCCTCGAGCAGGCTGCGGAAGGCGAGCGGCTTCTTCTTCACCTGGCGCAGCGAGGCGTAGTCGCCGAACTCCTTCGACGTCTCGCGCAGCGTGACCACCTGGCGGAGGATGTTGTCGACCGCCGTCTCCACCACCTGGGGCAGGGTCGGGTCGCCGCGCTCGGCGACGGCGCGCAGATGCTCCGCCGTCAGCTGGATCGGCGTCAGCGGATTCTTGATCTCGTGCGCCACCTGCTGCGCCATCTCGCCCCACGCCTCCAGCCGGTTCGATCGCAGGATCTCCGTCACATCCTCGGCGATGAGCATCTCCTCGTCGCTGTCCGGCAGCGGCACGAGCGAGACGCGGAAGGTGCGCGCGTTGCCCTCGACCACGATCACCATCTCGTCCGACGCCGCCCGCCTTCTCTCATGCTCGCCGAGGAAATGTAGGACGGGCTTCAGCCCGTCCCGGAACAGCTTCCGCGCCGTGGCGTTCGTCGCGCTGACCTTCCGCGCGCCGTCGAGCACCACCACCGCCGCGTTGATGTTCTCCAGCAGCGTCTGCAGCCGGTCGCGCTCGTGGCGGAGGTCGTTCTGCTGACGGCGGATCGACTGCGCCATGTCGCGGAAGGTGGTGACGAGCAGGCCGAACTCGGGGTCGGAGGGCGGCTGCAGGTCGACGTCGAACTCGCCACGCGCCACCGCCCGCGCGCCTCGGACCAGCGCCTGCACAGGGCGCGTCACGCTGCGCGCGGTGAGGTAAGCGACGGCGATCGCGGCGAGGACGATGAAGATCAGCAGCATGTAGATCGTGGTCGCCAGGTCGTTCACCTGCGCCTCGATCTGCCGTCCCTGCACGATGAACGGCAGCGCCAGCGTGTAGCGCTGCCCGCGCGCCAGCGAGATCGGGCTGTAGATCTCGTTGAACTGCGTGGCGCCCCAGGCGCGGCGCGCGGAGACCAGCTGGCGCCCGTTGAGGACGATGCCGGAGTAGACCTCGCCGGGAAGGCGCTGCGACTCGATGCGCGCGGCGAACAGATCGCGGCGGCTGGAGGCGATGAGCTGCTCGTTGCGGTAGAGGTGGAGGTCGTGGCCGATGACGCGCGCCAGCCAGCTCAGGACGTCGTCGTCGAGCACCTCCTCCGGCCGCGCGGGCGACTCCTGCGACGCCAGGTAGTCCTCGATGACGCGCTGCGCCGCGTTGAGCGCGGTCTGCCCGCGGTCGGAGTAGTCGGTCTCCATGCGGTTGGCGAGGTAGGCGCGGACGAATAGGACGAAGAGTACTAACGGCAGGATGACCACCGCGGTGAGCGAGAGCGAGGTGCGCGTCCGGAAGTCGAGCCGGCGCGGCGAGCGGCGGATCATCGCCACGATCACCGGCAGCGAACGGACGACGATCACCACCATCACGAAGGCCAGCCCCCAGATGGCCACGCTCCCCGCGCGGCGCACCCCTTCGCCTTTCGACCCCGCCTGCAGTGGGAAGGCGTAGAGCGCGTTGTCGGAGCGGCGGACGTAAATCGCCGGCTGACCCGGCGTGATCCCCTGCACCCACCGCCCGGTGCCCGGCTTCAGCGCCGCGTAGTAGACGGTGGGGCTCTGCGGCAGGCGGAGGTCGACGTTGCCGCGCGCGTTGCCCGCGGCGTCGTAGACCACGAGGTCGCGCTGCGGCGCCAGGCCGGGGATGCTGTCGTCGCCCGAGGGCTGCAGCATTTCCCGATAGACGTCGGCGAAGGTCGTCGCGCCCGGGTCGCCCGGGTTGACCACGTGCACGCTCCCCTCGGCCAGCGGGATGCGGTTCATGGTCAGCTCGAAGTCGTGATGCAGCAGGTCGCGCGTCAGGCTGCCGAACTGCAGCACCTCGTGGTCCAGCTCCGCGCGCCGCTCGCTGAACTGCGGCAGCCCGACGCCGAAGCGGCTCAGCGGCCGGTCGAAGATGTCGTGGATGCTGATCACCGCCGGCACCCGCAGCTTCGACAGGTCGCTGCGCAACCAGAGCGCGTACGCCAGGTCCTCCAGGTTCATCTTCTGCGGGTCGTCGGGGAGAACCGTGCTCAGCTCCGTGTGCGAGAACTCGCGGTGCAGCGCGTCCTCCACCATCGTCCGCAGCTGCCCCGCCTCGCCCACCACCCACGGCGCGTAGGTGTCGGCGATGAAGCGGCGCGCGCTGTCGCGGCCGAAGAAATGGAGCGG
>Ga0157377_10000070_pt1 | contig 80262 bp, 72 predicted proteins | sample M55metaG_FD_121116 | JGI IMG/M metagenome (GOLD analysis project Ga0157377, IMG submission 121116) | Miscanthus rhizosphere microbial communities from Kellogg Biological Station, Michigan, USA - M5-5 metaG | ecosystem: Host-associated > Plants > Roots > Rhizosphere > Soil | place: USA: Michigan... | reverse complement strand
ACGCCGTACTGCGTATCGACGTCGCAGCGATGGCGCGTGTTGTTTTCCGACTCGCAGATGATCGTGCGCGAACGGCGATCGTGGCGGTCGTAGTCGCGATTGTTGTCGTCGCGCTCGCGGCGGATGCGGAAATCGGCGCGGCAGCCATCGCTGACCCAAACCGCGTGCCGATCTGTCCCCCACGTCCTCCCTTCGATGCAGTCGGTGCGGCTGAGTTGGCGAATCAGTTCCACGCGTCCCCATCCGTCGAAAGAGCACTCATGGCGATGGCCGCGATCCGATTCGCAGCGAATCGTCTCCGCGAAAAGAACGGGCGCAAAACAAGAAATGATGATGAGGAATCCGAGCAATCTGCGCTTCATAAAACCTCCCCTGTTTTTAATGAATCAGACATTCACTGCGCGGCGGATGGCGTCGACCGCCGCCGCGGTCGGTGTACCGGGCAGAAAAATCTCACGGATACCAATCTCTTTCATCTTCGGGATGTCTTTCTCCGGAATGATGCCGCCGGCGAAGACGACGATGTCCTGCGCGCTCTCATCTTTCAACAGCCGCATGATCTCGGGGAAGAGGACGTTGTGCGCGCCGGAGAGGATCGACAGGCCGATGGCGTCGACGTCTTCCTGCACCGCGGCGGCGACGATCTGCTCGGGCGTCTGCCGCAGTCCGGTGTAGATTACTTCCATCCCCGCGTCGCGCAGCGCGCGGGCGATCACCTTCGCCCCCCGGTCATGGCCGTCGAGGCCCGGTTTGGCGATCAGCACGCGGATTTTTCGGTCAGCCATCATTCGCTCCGGAACACAGACAGGATCACGATGTCGTGGTAGCTGCCCTCGCGATAGAAATCGCGCGCCAGCTTCCCCTCCTGCACGAAGCCATGCTCCAGGAGCACGTGCTTCGCACGCTCGTTGTAGTCGAAAACGTTGATGCGCAGCTTGACCAGATTCATTTCCTGGAAGGCGAAGCGCACCAGGGTCTGCACCGCGTCGCTGCCGAAGCCGCGGTTCCACGCCGCCGGCTCGCCGACGAAGAGGCCGAACCAGCCGGTGTGCGAGACCCAGTCGATGTCGTGGATGGAGGCGTTGCCGATGTGGGTCCGGTCGTCCTTCCGCTCCACGGCGAAGTGCCGCTCGTTGGCGCCGGGATTCATGGCGCGCTCCAGCCACTCCACCTCGTTCTGGAAGGCGATGGGATAGCGGCTCTTCAGGGTGCGGACGATGTTCGGGTCGTTCATCCAGCGATAGCAGCGCTCCGCGTCCTCGCGCTCGAAGGCGCGGAGGATGGTGTGCTCGCCGGCGATCATGAAGCGGCGCCGCGACGGCTCGCGCGGCTCGGCAGAGTCGCGCTCGGTCCGGTTGCTCATCGGCGCGCGATTATATGATCGCCGTCCCGGAGGTGACCGATGTCGAAATCGCCGAAGCAGACCTATCTCGAAGACTTCGACCGCGAGCACGAGCGCACCATGCGCGTGCTGCACGCCTTCCCTCCCGAGAAGAGCGAGCTGCGGCCGCACCCGAAATCGAAGTCGGCGCGCGAGCTGGCCTTCGTCTTCGTCGCCGAGTGCGGCCTCGGCGTGAAGGTCTGGAACGACGAATTCGCGAAGGGGATGCCGTCCGGCAAGCCGCCGCAGCCGCCCGAGACGTGGGAGGGAGTGCTCGCCGCGCTGGAGAAGGCGACAAAGGACTTCCGCGCGCTGATCGAGTCGGCCTCCGACGACGACCTGAACACGATCGTCCATTTCTTCACCGGCCCGAAGCAGATGGGCGAGATCTCGCGCATCGACTGGCTCTGGTTCCTGCTCTTCGACCAGATCCACCACCGCGGGCAGCTCTCGGTCTACCTGCGGATGGCCGACGGGAAGGTGCCGTCGATCTACGGGCCGAGCGGCGACGAGCCTTGGATCTAGTTCCACTCCTCATCCGCCTTCGGCACTGTTCTCCCCGCAAGCGGGGAGAAGGGCTCTCGCCATGCGTGTCGCGAGTGGTGAGGGGTCCAGTTCTTCGTTAGGACCCACTCCAGCGCGGCGTCGCGTCCCGCCTTGGCGTCGGCCCATGTCTGCTCGATGCGCTGGTCGGGCTCGACCACGTTCGGCGCGTCGTCCGGCACGAACTTGTAGAGCCGCGTGGAGTACGAGATCGACAGTTTCGACGCCGGCAACGTCATCTCGTCGTTCTCCGAGTAGCTGTTCGGCTTCTCGCCGATGGTGTTGCCGACCAGCAGCGCGTGCGCGTCCTTGCGGAAGTCGATGGCGTTGACCATCGCCGCGGAGAAGGTTCGGGCGCCGATCAGGACGATGCCCTCGACTTTCCCCGCGCGACGCGCCAGCTCCGAGACCATGTAGCGGCGCCCGACCTTGAAGTCGCCGCCGCCGTTCTGGCGGAGGTCGATGATGACGCGCTTCGTATCGGTGCTGTCGACCAGCTGCCAGAGCTTCGCGGAGTAGTCGGCGAGGTTCTCGTAGCGTCGCCAGTTGGCGTAGACCGTCTTATTCGCCGGCAGGTGCTGGATGACGAAGGCGCTCTCCGGCTCGCGGAGCGACAGCGTCGGCGCGGCCCCGAGCGTGATCCACGGCTGCCTGGTCTGCTCGCTGATGAGCATCGTGGAAAGGGGCAGCGTGCTCGACGTCCCATCGTCGGCCACCGCAGTGATCTCCGACGGATTGATGCCGACGCCGCGAAGCACCTCGGCGGTGTTCATGTGCGACGCGACCATGACGCGCTGCCACGGCGGCAACTCGTCCTGTGCTGATAGAGGCGACAGCCGCTTCACCACCTCGGCGATCGGCACGCCGCCGATGGCCGCCACCTTTGCGCCGAGGATCGGTTTGGTGGAGGCGGTGACGCGCGTGATGCGCCACTCGTCGCCGAACGGCTGGATCTGGATCGCCAGGCGGTGCCACTCCTTCGGGATGTTCACGCGGGTGTGACCGTCACCGACCATCGCGGTGAGGCGGATCAGGCCGACCGCCATCTCCTCGTCCGTGGCCGTGCCGATGCGCGACTCGAGCTGCTTCACCGCGGCGTCGAACGCCTCGCGCGAGACGGCGTGGAAGGCGTTCAAGTGCCGCTTCGGCAGCTCGCGCGCAAAGTACGCGAGGTCCTGATGCCACTGCCCGGCCGCGATGGCGAAGAAGAGAATGATGGCTAGCATGCTCATCTGGACGCCGGGGAGGCGGCCGAGGTTAGCCCCTCACCCGGCCCTTCGCTGCGCTCAGGGCCACCCTCTCCCCGCTTCGCGGGGCGAGGGGCACTCGCCGCACGCATGGCGAGAGCCCTTGCGTCAGCCGGCGAGGACGACCTTCGGCTTCACTTCCACCGCGCCACCTTCGCGCAGCACGTTCACCACTTCGCCGATGGCGACGAGCTGGTCGTGCGGGTTGCCGAGGGCCAGGAGATCGCCTTTCTGCACGGGCACGGCGGGATTCATGATCACGCCCTGCCCCTGCATCATCTTCCCCTGCTGCGACCAGTCGATGCGCAGCTTGGCCAGCGGGAGGTCGATCTCCGAGAGGCGTTGGAAGTGCGGCGCGGCGAGCAGCGCGTCGACGGGCGCGGTCTCCAGCGTCTCGTACGCGAGCGCGTCGGCGATGAGGAAGTTGCCGATCGCGGTGCGGCGCAGCTCCTTGAGATGCGCGGGGACGCCGATCGACGCGCCGAGGTCGTGCGCCAGCGAGCGGACGTATGTGCCGGCGGACGAACGGATGCGGAAGCGCGCGGTCGAGCCCTCGACCGCGGTGATCTCGAACTCGTAGACGCTGATCTTCTTCGGCGTCAACGCGGCGACCTCGCCTTTGCGCGCCAGCTCGTAGGCGCGGACGCCCTGCACCTTCTTGGCCGAGAACTGCGGCGGCATCTGCTCGATGTCGCCGAGGAAAGGGGCGATGTGCGGCGTGAAGTCGACGCCCTCGACGCTCTTCTCAACGGTCTCGCCGGCCGGCTCGCCGGCGGCGTCGTAGGAGTCGGTGGCCCAGCCGAACTGGATCACCCCCTCGTACGTCTTCTCCATCCCCATCAGATAGGCCTGCAGCCGCGTGGCCTTGCCGACGCAGAGGACGAGCAGGCCGGTGGCCAGCGGGTCGAGCGTGCCGGTGTGACCCACCTTCTTGATGTGCGCGCGGCGGCGGAACTTCTCCACCGCGTCGTGGCTGGTGATGCCGGCTTTCTTGTCGAGCAGCAGGAGGCCGTCGATGGATGGTTTGTTCGGATGCACGTTTTTATGTGGCCGGCTGCAGCCGGATATCGAAGATGGTGCGGTCTCCGGCGCCGACGTTGACCGTGGCGCTGAAGGGTTGGAAGCCCGGGGCGGTGGCGGTGAGCCGGACAGTGCCGTGGGAGACGATCAGGATGTACGTGCCGTCGCCGCCCGAGGTGGCGGTGATGGTTTGGGTTCCCTGCGTGGCGGTGATCGAGGCGCCCACCACCGGCGCGCTGGTGACCGCGTTGAGGACCCTCCCCTGCAGATCGGCGATGTCGATGTCGATCGTCTCGCTCGGATTGCATCCGGTCGAGGTGTACATCGCGACGGCGTATCCGCCGGCGATGAGCGCGATGAGTGCGATGCGCCGCAACATGCCGGCAGCGTAACATGCGAATCGAGAGCCATGCAGTGGACCGGTAACCCATCCGTGCACTTCGCCTTCGAGCTGGCCGGCTACGTCGCCGCGGCGATCGTCTACACCATGGTGCGGCAGCGGCGCGGCGACGCCATCCCCGACCAGTCGCGCGCGCTGGTCCTGGCCGCCGCCGCCCTCGGCGGCTCCATCGGCACGCGCCTCCTCTTCTGGCTCTGCGATCCCGGCCTGCCGCCGCGCTTCGACGGCAAGACCGTCGTCGGCGGCCTCCTCGGCGGGTTGATCGGCGTGGAGATCGCCAAGCGGATCGCCGGCGTGACGCGCTCGACCGGCGACCTCCTGGTCCTGCCGCTGATCACCGCGATGTGCATCGGGCGCATCGGCTGCTTCCTGGCCGGGCCGATCGATCACACCGCCGGCGACCCAACCACCCTGCCGTGGGGCATCGCCATCGCCGACGGCGTGCGGCGCCATCCGGTGGCGCTGTACGAGATCGCCTTTCTGCTGCTGCTCGCACCGTTCGTGGCGCGGCGACGCAGGCACGAGGGCGACCAGTTCCGCGTCTTCATGACCGCCTACCTCGCCTTCCGCCTGGCGGTCGACTTCATCAAGCCGGAGCCGAAGCCGCTGCTCCTCGGCATGAGCGCCATCCAGTGGGCGTGCGTGGCGGGACTGGTCTACTATGCTTCGGTCTTCTCCAATGACCACCGCCACGCGTCCATACCTCTACTACGACGCCGTCGTGTCGATCTGCACGACGTGCTTCCGCAAGATTGACGGCAAGATCGTCTTCGAAGAGGGGCGCGTCTGGATGCTCAAGCACTGCCCGCAGCACGGCAGCGAGCGCGTCCTGATCTCCGACGACGTCGACTACTACCGGCAGTGCCGCGAGGTCTACATCAAGCCGCCGGAGATGCCGCTGCGCCGCAACACGCCGATCAAGTACGGCTGCCCGTACGACTGCGGTCTCTGCCCCGACCACGAGCAGCACAGCTGCCTGACGCTGATCGAGGTCACCGACGCCTGCAACCTCCGCTGCCCGATCTGCTACGCGAACAGCGGCCCGGAGCGGCAGTCGCACCGGCCGCTGGCGGTGATCGAGGCAATGCTCGACGCGGTGGTGGCCAACGAGGGCGAGCCGGACATCGTGCAGATCTCCGGCGGCGAGCCGACCATCCACCCCGACTTCTTCGCCATCCTCGACGCGGCGAAGCGCCGCCCGATCCGCCACCTGATGGTCAACACCAACGGCGTGCGCATCGCGCGCGACGCGGAGTTCGCCAAGCGCCTCGCCACCTACAAGCCGTTCTTCGAGATCTACCTGCAGTTCGACTCGCTGCGCCCCAAGCCGCTGGAGATCATCCGCGGCGCCGACCTGCGTGACATCCGGATGAAGGCGCTGGAGCGGCTGAACGAGCTCGATCTCTCCACGACGCTGGTGGTCACGCTGCAGCGCGGCGTGAACGACGACGAGATCGGCGAGATCATCGACTTCGCGCTCAAGCAGCCGTGCGTGCGCGGCGTGACGCTGCAGCCGGTGCAGGTGGCCGGGCGGCTCGACGGCTACGCCGACGCTTCGAATCGCCTCACGCTCTCGGAGGTGCGGCGACGGATCCTCGAGCAGTCGACGGTGTTCGCGCCGGAGGACCTGGTCCCAGTCCCCTGCCATCCCGACTCGCTCTGCATGGGCTACGCGTTCAAGAGCGGCCAGGGCGACGTGGTGCCGCTCACCTCGCTCATCGGCCGCGACGCGCTGCTCGACGGCGCGAAGAACACCGTGATCTTCGAGCGCGAGCCCGCCGTGCAGGGGGCGTTCATCAAGCTCTTCTCCACCGCCCTCGGATCGGAGGAGCAGCCGGAGCGGCTGAAAGACCTCCTCTGCTGCCTGCCGCGCGTGAAGGGCGACGTCAGCTACGCCAACGTCTTCCGCCTGCTGATCGTGGAGTTCATCGACGCGCAGTCGTTCGACCTGCGCTCGGTGAAGAAGACCTGCATCCACATCGCGCACCCCGACGGACGGCTGATCCCGTTCGACACCTACAACATGTTCTACCGCGACGAACTGGAGGCGACGCGGCTCGAGCCGCTGCGAGCATGGTCGACGAGGTAACGGTCCTCCGCTTTTCGTGGGCCGCCTGGATCGGCGGATTGGCGATGACGCTGGTCGTCGGCGGCATGCTGAACATCGGCGCCGGATTCATGGTGCTGGCGGTGCAATCGAAGGTCTTCGGGCCGCTGATCGGCGCCTTGCCGGGGCTGCTCTTCGGACTGCTGGCCTTTGTCCTCCGGAATCGCAACCGCGGCTTTGCCATCGGCATCCTGACCGGCGCCTGCATCATCGGGCTGCTGGGCGGCATCTGCGGCGGCGCGCTCGGCGGCGGTCTCGACTTCAAGTGACGTCGCGGACGATCCCCAGCAGTTTCTTGCGCAGCGGTCCCATCATCGGCAGTCCTGAGATCTGGATCAGGCGGATCAACAGGTCGACCGTGCCGTCGAGCAGGGCGCGGGTGCGGCGCTGGTCGCGCGACTCGTCGAAGATCCAGAAGAGGATCACCCCCATCTGATAGAGCCACAGCAGGCGCGGGAGGTCGGCGGCGAGGTCCTTCGGCACCGACGGCTTGGCGTCGTCGAGCGCCAGGCGGAAGAAGTCGACGCTCTCGTCGCGCATCGTCTTCGTCTCCGCGCCGAACGGCGACAACGGATGCTTGGGGTCGATGCCGATGCGCACCAGCGCCACCATCAGGCGGCGGTGCTCGGCGAACTGCTGGAGTTTGGTGTCGATGATGGCGCGGACGCGCTTGCGGAGGTCGCGCGTGCGGGCGATCTGCATCGGGATGCTCTGGCGCGCCTCGTCGTTGGTCCGGACGTAGAAGGCCATCACCAGCTCTTCCTTCGACCGGAAGTAGTAGTACGCCGCGCCGGTGGCCACCCCCGCCTCGGCGGAGATGTCGCGCATGGTCGTCTCGTCGAAGCCGCGCTGCCGGAAGAGCTCCAGCGCGGCGTCGAGGATCCGCTCGCGGGTCTCGCCCGCCTTCACCGTGGCCTTACTCATGAGCATGGGCCAGAGGATACGTCACCAGGTCGGCTCCGTGCGCGGCGCCGCGGCGGGCCTGCCGCGCAGCGCGCGCCACTCCTCCACCAGCGCGCGCGCCGCCTCGGCCCAGCCGGTGTGGCGGAAGAGAAAGCCGTGCTGCTGCAGCCGCGCCGGAACGACGCGCCGGCTCTTGAGCAGCAGCTCGGTCTCGGTGCGATGGACGAATGCCGCCATCTCGAGCAACCGCCGCCCCGCGCCGATGCCGAACGGCGCGCCGCAGGCCTCGCGGATGGCCTTCATGAACTCCGCGTTCGGCAGCGGGTTCGGCGCGGCGAGGTTCACCGCGCCGGCGATGAAGCGTTTGTCGATGAGGAAACGGACGGCGCGGACGAAGTCCTCGTGGTGGATCCAGGAGACGAACTGGCGGCCGTCGCCGTGCGCGCCGCCGAGGCCGAGGCGCGCGAGGCGGAGGAAGATGTCGAAGGCACTGCCGGCGGCGGGGCTCATCACGATGGCGGTGCGCATCTTCACCTTGCGGGTGCGCGGCGTGCGCGCCTCGTCCATCGCCTTCTCCCAGAGGTTGGCGACGTCGTGGCTGAAGCACCAGGTCCACGGCACCTCGTCGCGGTTGCAGCCGACGATGCCGTGCTCCTCGTCGTTGGCTTCGTCGTAGCGGTGCGCGTAGGTCGTGGCGGTGCTGGCCTGCAGCCAGAGGTGCGGCGGGTTCTGCACCGAGGCGATGGCGGCGCCGACGGCGCGGGTCGACTCGACGCGGGAGAAGAGGATCTCCTGCCGGTTGCGCTCCCCGTAGCGGCAGTCGACGCTGCGGCCGGCGAGGTTGATGACCACGTCGGAGCCGTCGATCTCCCCCACCCACGGGCCCGGCGTGGCGCCGTCCCAGGCCACGGTGCGCCACGGCCGGATGCGCTCGCGCCGGCTGAGCACCACCACCTCGTGCTGCGGGTGGAAGGCGCGGGCGAGCAGGGTGCCGAGGTGTCCAGAGCCTCCGGGGATGACGATCTTCATGGCCTGCCTCCTGTTTGAACGTGTTCAAAAGTAAGGTAGGTCCGGTGCGGGCGGGCGTCAAGTGAATTTTTGAACGTGTTCAGGTTTGTGTGTGTGGTAGCGTCCAGCACCCATGCCCCGACCCAAGCGAAGCGACAAGTACCTGGTCTGGATGGACTGCGAGATGACGGGACTCGACCCCGCCGAGAACGTCCTGCTCGAGATCGCCACCATCGTCACCGACTACGACCTGGAGGTCATCGCCCGCGGCCCCGACCTGGCCATCCGCCGCTCGCAGGCCCGGCTCGACGCCATGGACGCCTGGAACCGCCGCACGCACAAGAAGAGCGGGCTGATCGAGCGCGTGCTGCACGAAGGGGTCAGCACGGCCGAGGCGGAGCGGCAGACCCTCGCGTTCCTGCGGCGCTACTGCGTGCCGCGCACGGCGCCGCTCTGCGGCAACTCGGTGGGGCACGACAAGCGGTTCATCGCCAAGTACATGCCGCGGCTCTATGCCTTCCTCAACTACCGCGTGGTCGACGTCACCACCATCAAGGTGCTGGTCTCGCAGTGGTACGGCGACCAGTACAAGCCGCCGAAGAAGCAGGAGACGCACCGCGCGCTGCAGGACATCGAGGAGTCGATCGCCGAGCTGGCGCACTACCGCGACAAGGTCTTCGTCCGCGGCTAGCCCCTCACCCGGCCTTCGGCCACCCTCTCCCCGCAAGCGGGGCGAGGGGCACTCGCCATGAATCCAGCGTCCTTCTCGGCTAGCCGCCGCCCTCGTCGTCGTCCTTCTCGTCGCGCTGGCGGATCTCGCTGAGCAGGTCCTCGATGCGGCCGGCGCGCATGGTGGTCTCGTCGAAGCGGAAGTCGAGCTCCGGCGTGTAGCGCAGGCGGATCCGCTTGCCGAGGAAGGAACGGATGCGGCCGCGCCGCTGCTGCAGCTCGTCGACCAGCTTGCGTGTCTCGTCTTCCTTCAGCCCGCTGACGAAGACGCGCGCGAAGTGGAGGTCGGGGCTGACTTCGACCTCGGTGATGGAGGAGAGGCCGAGGGCGACGTCCTTGGTGTCGAAGCGAAGCACTTCGACCAGCGCGTCGCGCACCGACTCGCCCACCCGTGAGGTTCTTCGCGTCTTGCGCATTGGGTTTGAGTTTATCCTGCCGCGATGACGATTTCCCTACTTCGCCGCCGCCGCGAGCAGCGCGCCGAGCGCGAGCGGCGGCAGGCGTCGCTGCGCCAGCTCGCGGCCGCGCTCGGCAACGGGCGGCGCGTGCTGGTCGACGGCGACCGGCCGGAAGGGATGTACGACGTGGTGGCCACCGATGCCTCGCCCAACGGTCAGCCGCTCAACGCGCACGGATTCTTCGTCACCACCGCGCCGCCCGCCGGCTTCGCGGCCGTGCATCGCATCGACGGCCTTTTCGTCGCCACCAACGACCCGCGCTGGTGCGACGTGCAGTTGCACCTCGGCTCCGGCCCGGTCACGCTGCCGGGGTGGATCAACATCGACAACCTGCCGTATCCGGGCGTCGATCTGGTCTGGGACCTGGCGCGCGGCATCCCGCTGCGCGACGCGAAGTACGTCTTCGCCGAGCACTTCATCGAGCACCTCACCTTCGATCAGGCGGAGCAGTTCGTCCGCAACTGCCGCGCCGCGCTGCGCGATGACGGCATCCTCCGCCTCTCCACGCCGAACCTCGACTGGGTGTGGCACACCTCGTACGCGTCGGGTGACGCGCTGCGCGACTGCTTCGTCATCAACCGCGCCTTCCACGGCTGGGGCCACCAGTTCCTCTACAACCTCCAGACGCTGACCAACCTGCTGCACGACAACGGCTTCGAGAGCGTGCAGCCGTTCGGCTACGGCGAGAGCGACACGCCCGCGCTGCGCGGCATCGAGCGGCACGAGCAGTATCCCGACTCCCCCGCCCTGCCGCACATCCTCATCGTCGAGGCGCGCGGGCGGCGGGCGGCGGAGAACCCTCGGCATCCGATGATCGAGGAGTTCCGCCGCGACGTTGCGGTACGCTGATGGGGTGATTGCCCGCGCCTCGCTTCTGGCAGTGGCGCTGCTCGCGCCCGCGGCCTTCGCCGGGACCCGCACCTGGAAGGGTGCGCCCGACGTGACGTGGAGGGATCGACCTTCACCGGCTCGATCACGGTCGACGGCGGCTCGCTCCGTCTCGCCGGCACCGCCGGCCAGGCACACGTCCGCGGCGGCAGGCTCTTGCTGTCGGGCTCGACGGTGGCCGGCATCACCGTGCAGGGCGGCGCCGCACTGGAGATTCAGGGCAGCTCGACCGCCGGCGATCTGACGTTTGTCACCGGCGGCGCTCCGGCGCGCTTTCACGGTTCATCGCTCACCGTCGCGAGAAGCGTCGCGTTGTCGATCGCGCAATTCAACGGCGGCCTCAATCCGGTCATCGGGACGTTCCTCGGCCTGCCAGAAGGGTCCGTGATCAACAGCGGCGGCGCGTCCTACCGCCTCTCGTACTTTGGCGGCAGCGGCAACGACGTGACGCTCACCGAGCTCGTTGCAGCGGCGGCGGAGACGTCAACGACGCTGACGTCGTCGATGAATCCCTCGCTGCCGGGACAGAGGGTCACGTTCACCGCATCGGTGAGCGGCGGCGCGCGAACCGGCAACGTCAACTTCTACGACGGCGGCATCCTCATCGGCTCAACGCCGCTCGACGGCACGGGCCGCGCCAGCTTCACCGGCGTGCTGCCGGCGGGCTCGCACTACATCACCGCCGGCTACAGCAGCGCCGCGACGTTCGCCGCCAGCCAGGCGACGCTGCGGCAGGACGTCGTCAGGAGTCGAACTCGACCAGCTCGCTCGTCCAGCCGCTGACCACCGCGTCGGTGTTGTTCTCGATGAAGTCCTGGATCTTCTCGAACAGCGCCTCGGCGGTGGGGCGGCTGCCGGTGACGAACGAGATCCCGATGCGCGCGTGCTGGTGGACGTCCTGCAGCCCGACCTCGGCCGCGGAGATCTCGAAGCGGTGGCGGAGCTTGTCGCGCAGCGACTTCACCACCATCCGCTTCTCTTTGAGCGACTGCGCGTACTCGATGTGAAGCTCGAGGAGAGCGACGGCGACAATCATGGCGAGCGGCGAGCGGCGGGCAGCGAGCGGGTGGCAGGGGCCTGCTCGCCGCTCGCTGCAACCCGCTCGCTAGGCGAGAGCCGCTTCCAGCTTCTCGACCTTGAAGGCCTCGATCACGTCGCCCACCTTGATGTCCTGGAACTTCTCGATGCCGATACCGCACTCGAAGCCCTGGCGCACCTCGGCCACGTCGTTCTTGAAGTGGCGCAGCGAGGCGATCTTCCCCTCGTAAATGACGCGGTTGTCGCGCAGCAGGCGGACCTGCGCCGTGCGGGGGATGACGCCGTCGACCACCATGCAGCCGGCGATGACGCCCGCCTTCGGAACCTTGAAGGTGTTGCGCACCTCGGCGCGGCCCTGGAAGACTTCCTGGAACTTCGGATCGAGCAGGCCGGTCATGGCGGCCTTCATCTCATCGACGATGTTGTAGATGACGGTGTAGAGGCGGACGTCGACGCCTTCCTTGTCCGCCAGCTCCGCGGCGCTCCGCTCGGGGCGGACGTTGAAGCCGACGATGATGGCGTCGGAGGCGGTGGCCAGGAGGACGTCGTTGGTGGAGATGGCGCCGACCGAGGCGTGCATCACGTTGACGCGGACTTCCTCGGTGGAGAGCTTGCGCAGCGTATCGGCCAGCACTTCGACCGAGCCCTGCACGTCGGCCTTGAGGATGACGTTGAGCTCCTTGACCACGCCCTGCTTCATGCGCTGGAAGAGCTGGTCGAGCGACATGCGCGAGCCCTTCGACTGCGCCGCTTCGCGCGCCTTTTCCGCGCGCATCTGGCCGATGACGCGGGCCTGCGTCTCGTCGTCGAGCACCTGCAGCGTGTCGCCGGCGCCCGGGACGTCCTCGAATCCGCTGACCTGCACCGGCGTGGCCGGCGGCACTTCCTTGACGCGCTCGCCGCGGTCGTCGCTCATGGCGCGGACGCGGCCCCAGGTGGTACCGGAGAAGAAGGCGTCGCCGATCTTCAGCGTGCCGTCCTGCACCAGGACGGTGGCCACGATGCCGCGGCCCACTTCCTTCTGCGCCTCGAGCACCACGCCGCGCGCCGGCATCTCCGGCGCGGACTTCAGGTCGAGGATGTCGGCGGTGAGCAGGATCATGTCGAGCAGATCGTCGATGCCCTGCCGCTTCACGGCGGAGACCTCGACGGAGACGACGTCGCCGCCCCACTGCTCCACCTGCACGCCGTTCTCGGCGAGCTCGCGGCGGACGCGCTCCACGTTCGCGTTCGGCTTATCCACCTTGTTGATGGCCACGATCATCGGGACCTTCGCCGCGCGGGCGTGGTCGATCGCTTCCTTGGTCTGCGGCATGACGCCGTCGTCGGCGGCGACCACCAGGATGACGATGTCCGTCACCTTCGCGCCGCGGGCGCGCATCATGGTGAAGGCCTCGTGGCCCGGCGTGTCGAGGAAGACGATCTTCCGGCCGCGCTTGTCGACCTGGTAGGCACCGATGTGCTGCGTGATGCCGCCCGCCTCGCCGGCGGCAACGTTCGTTTCGCGGATGGCGTCGAGCAGCGAGGTCTTGCCGTGGTCGACGTGACCCATGACGGTGATGACCGGCGCGCGCGGCGTGGTGCCGGCGGTGCCCGTCTTCTCCATCGCTTCCAGCTCGACCGCCTCTTCGAAGGAGACCATCTCCGCGTCGATGTCGAGGTCGCGGGCGATCTCCATCGCCAGGTCGGAGCCGAGCGGCGCGTTGATGGAGACCATGAGGCCCTTCTTCATCAGAAGGTGCTTCATCAGGTCGTTGGCCTTGATGCCGAGCTTGTCGGCGAGCTCTTTCACCGTCACGCCCTCGGTCAGCGCGACCTTGCCGGTCGGGCGCTTGAACTCGAGGACCTTGCCGCTGACCGGCGCGGCCTGCTTGCGCGTGTCGCGGCGCGACGACGGGACGTGCGGCTTGGACTCGTCGTCCCCTTCCGGCATGACGATGTCCGGACCGAGGTCGTCGTTGATGATCTGGGTGCCGGAGAACGGACCCTTGGTGAACAGCTCGTTGTCGACTTCCTGCGGGCGCTCGCTCTTGCCGCGCTTGCCCGTGGTCTTCTTCTTCGGCGACATCTCATCGTCGCCGCCGACCTTCTTGCGGCGCGTCGCCGCGCCGGAGGCGCTGGGCGGCGGGGGCGGAGGCGTGGGACGGCCGGGACCGCCGGGACGGAGTCCGGGACCACCGCCGGGTCCGCGCATGGCGGCGCCGGGAGCGGAGGGACGCATACCCGGACCCGCGGGGCGGGCGCCGGGAGCGGCGGGACGCGCGCCCATCGGCGGGCGCGTGCCCGTGCCGGTGCCGAGGGCGGGCGGACGGGCGGCGATCGGCGTCTGGCCGGCGTAATTCGGACGCGGCGACTGCGGCGCGCGCGCGCGCGGGCCGGTGGGGCCGGTCGGGCGGCGGTCGACGTGCGCCGCGGGAGGAACGGGCCGCTGATGCTGCGGCGGCGGTTGCGGAGCCGCGGGCTGCGGCGGCTGCGGTTCGGCGTCGGGAGCGGCGGGCGCCTGCGCGGCGACCTTCGGCTTCTCGATCTTGATCTTTTCGGGCTGCGGCGCTTCCTTGGCCTCGCGTTCCTCGGCCTCCACGGCCTCGACGAACTCGGGGATGATCACCGCGGGAGTGGGCGGCGCGACCGGCGTCTCTTCGACCGGCTGTTCTTTCCTGGCGCGGACGGGCGGCTTGACGATGGGGCGCGGCGGGCGGACCACTTCCTTCTTGGCCGCGGCCACGGGCTTGTCCTCGCGCATGATGACGCTGCGCGTGCGCGCCACCAGCTTCTTGCCGGTGATGAGCGCCTGGATCACCTCGGGCTCGAGAGCCTGCGAAGAATCCGTGATGTCCGCTCCGAGCGACTGCAACTGGAAGATGACGTCCTTCTCGGACTTCCCCATCTTCTTCGCGATGTCGCTCACTCGAATTTTTGCTGCCGCCATTAAGTCTCCTTGGGTCTCGCGGTCTCGGAGTCTCGCAGTCTCGTGGATAGGCGGGCCTCCGAGACCCCGCTATCCCGCTACCTTGCTACTCCACGCTGGCCTCTTCCTGAGTGGGCTCGCCGGCTTCTTCCTCTTCGTCCGAGGCTTCCTCCGGCTCCTGCTCTTCGACCTGCTCGTGCTTGCGCGCGAACTCGATCATCTGCCTGGCCATCTCCTCATCGACGCCCTCGATGGCGGTGAGGTCCTCGGGCGAGGCATTGAGCACCGAGTCGAGGTCGTCGTAGCCGGCCTCCTCGAGCGTGTCGGCCCAGTCGGCCGGCATCTCCTCGATGTCGTGCACGTTGGTCTGCGCGCGCGCCTCGGCCATCGCTTCCTGCAGCATGGCGCTGAGCGCGTCGGCCACTTCGCCCTTCACTTCCTCTTCCGACTTGATGTCGATCTTCGCCCCGATCAGCTCCGCCGCCAGGCGGACGTTGAGCCCGCGCTTGCCGATGGCCAGCGAGAGCTGGTCGTTGTCGACAATGACGTCGAGGTGGGGCCGGTGCGCCATCTCGTCGCTGGTGACCGAGACGCGCGTGATCTTCGCCGGCGCCAGCGCGTTCTGCGCGAAGTCGACGATGTCTTCCTTCCAGGGGATGATGTCGATCTTCTCGCCACGGAGCTCGCGGATGATCGACTGCACGCGCGAGCCCTTCATGCCGACGCAGGCGCCGACCGGATCGACGTCGCGCTCGCGTGAGGTCACCGCGATCTTGGCGCGCTCGCCCGGCTCGCGCACGGCGCCCTTGATCACCACCGTGCCGTCGTAGATCTCCGGCACTTCCATCTCGAAGAGCTTGATGAGCAGGCGCGGATCGGTGCGCGAGAGGACCACCTGCGGTCCCTTCGGCTGGGTGTGCACGTCGACGATGACGGCCTTGATGCGGTCGCCCTGCGAGTAGCGCTCCGCGCGCGACTGCTGCGAGCGCGGGATGATCCCCTCGGTCTTGCCGTTGAGATCGATGATCATGTCGCCGCGCTCGAAGCGCTTGACGTAGCCGTTCTCCAGCTCGCCCTGCTTGCCGGCGAACTCGTTGTAGACCTTCTCGCGCTCCGCCTCGCGCACCTTCTGGTAGAGCACCTGCTTGGCCGACTGCGCGGCGATGCGGCCGAACTCCTCGACGCCCTTCTTGTTGTCGGCGGCCACGAGCTTGACCGGGATGTGCACCTCGTCGCCCTGCTCGACCTCGGGGTCGATCTTCTGCGCTTCCCAGGTGCGGATCTGCGTGTTGGGGTCGCGGACCACGTCGACCACTTCCTTGGTCAGGTAGCCGACGCGGATCTTGCCGCCAGTCTCGACCTTCGGGTCGACCTTGCGGCCCTGCTCGAGCGTCCACTGGGCCTGCGGATCTTCGATCTGGTTCTCGTCCTCGACGATGTCCTTGACCACGTACATGGTCATCTCGCCGCTGACGCGGTCGATGATCGTTTCCATCGGCTCGCGGGTCTTGTAGTACTTGCGCGCGGCGGTGGCGAGGGCATCCTCCAGCGCCTTGAAGACACGCTCGACGTCGATCGACTTCTCGTACGCCAGCGCCTTGATGTTTTTGCTCAGGTTCTCGTCGAACATCAGGTCAGATCTCCACTTCCAGACGCGTCTCTTTGATCACATCCAGCGCGATCTCGTAGTCAGGATCCTTTTTCATCTTCGGATCGGTGACCACGATCTTCGCGCCGTCGAATTCCTTCAGTTTTCCAACGATTACGTGAAGCCCACGAACCGGCCGCGAAGTCTTCACGCGCACCAGCCGCCCGATGAACTTCGCGTAATCCGAGGGTTTGTAGAACTTCCGGTCGAGCCCGGGAGACGAGACCTGCAACTCGTACTCGGCCGGAACGACGTCGTCGACGTCGAGGTAGGTGCTGATCTGGTGGGAGACCAGGCTGCAGTCCTCCAGATTGACCCCTCCCTCTTTGTCGATGTCCACTCGCAGCAGGAAACCGCGTCCCTGTCTCCGGTACTCGATCTGTACGAGCTCGAGTCCTTCTGAAGAGACGATTTTTTCGATCTGCTGCTCCACCCTCTCCGGTAAACCGCTCAAAAATGCCCCTTACAACAAAAAAAGCGGCCGAATCGGCCGCTTTCGATCAAACCTCGAAAGCTGTCGAAGGTGGATGATACCACCGGTTACGGTGGCCTACAACGGAGTGCCACCCGCCCTCATTCCGGACAAACAGGAGGCGCGGACGAAGCCGTCCGCGCCTCCGAAAAACAGCGTTTTGTAGAGCTTAGTGCTTGACCGCGCGATGAAGCGGCTTGGCGCCGACCTTCAGCGAGCAGTTGGCGTCAGCCGGGCTGTAGATGCAGGCGATCTGCAGCTGGTTGAGCGACTTGGTGTACTGCGCCTCGAGCGTGGTGGGGTCGGTGGTCTGGTTGTCCAGCAGCGAGCCGAACGCCAGGAACGCCGGGCAGCCGTCCGGGCAGCCGTTGGCGTCCGCGTCGCCGGTCTTGGTCGACGCGCCCTGCTCGATCTCGACGTAGAGGTTGGTGCCGGTGCCGACCGCGCCGAACGCGCCCGCGATGTTCGGCTGCTCGAAGGTCAGAGGCGGCAGGCTGAAGATCTTCTGCGTGCCGACCTGGTTGCCGGAGGCGCCGTCGCGCAGGGTGGCCACCAGGGTGGTGCTGGAGAACTGCGAGGCGTTCACCACGCCGAGGTTGCCGCGGTAGCCGGTGTTGCTGCGGAAGCCGGTGATGAAGACCTTGGAGAGGCCGGCGGCCGCTTCGCTGGACGACACGAAGTTGTACCAGGGGATGCCCGGCATGTCCTGGCCGTTGGAGGCGGCGGTGGCCGGGTTGGCGCCGACCGCGATGGCGTAGATGCGGCTCTCGACGCTGATGGGGCGGAAGTTCGCGTTCTCGCCGTTCACCGGGTCAGGCGTGCAGTCCGAGTTCGCCTTGCAGGCGTTGAAGACCACGATGCCGAACGGGTTGGCGATCTCCGGAAGAACCGTCGGGAAGAAGTCGATGAACTCCTTCCGCTCGCCTGCGTTGAGGGTGATCTTGTTCGGGAATGTCCGGAACGTCTCGTTCTTCCCGTTCTGCGGCCCGTAGATCAGGGAAACCTGGATCTGGTCTGTGCTGAGATTCGAGATGAAGACGTCGGACACGAACAGCGACGACCCACCCTGGATGTGGCCGGCGATCGGGAGATACACCTGATCGGCCACGCGGAAATTGCTGGCGCTGGCGCCGAGCGCCACGAGCACCAACGCCGCGGCCACACCCCAATGCTTCGCTTTGAACATAATTTCCCCTTTTGCTGCGAGTATTTTCGGATCAGACTGCGGAACTGCTGATTCGTTTACGATTCTACGGAAGTCGGAACAAAAATGTCGATACAGCATTTCGCGCTGTGGACGGCCGATCCTAGCATGCCGTCCTCCCAGGTTCAATGAAAGTGATCGTTCCGGCCGACCTCGACGGCGCGCGGCTCGACCGCGGCCTGACTGCCCTTCTCCCCGCGCACAGCCGCAGTTTTCTGGCGCGGCTGGTGGAGGAAGGACGCGTCGCCGTCGCCGGACGCGATGTTACGAAACCGTCGCATCGATTGGTGAGCGGCGACGAGATCGAGGTCGACATCCCGCCTCCCTCCCCGGCCGAGATCGCCTCGCAGGATCTCCCGCTGACCGTGATTCACGAAGACGACGACATCGTGGTCATCGACAAGCCGCCGGGCCTGGTGGTGCATCCGGCCGCGGGCCACGCCGACCAGACGCTGGTCAACGCGCTGCTGTTTCACGTCAAGGATTTGAGCGGCGTCGGCGGCCAGTTGCGCCCCGGCATCGTCCACCGCCTCGACAAGGACACCAGCGGCGTGATGGTCATCGCCAAGCACGACGCTGCGCACCGCGCGCTGACCGCGGCGTGGTCCAGCGTGCGGAAGGAGTACCTGGCCATCGTCTACGGTACGCCGAAAACACCGCGCGGAACGATCGACGCCCCGATCGGCCGCGACCCGCGCAACCGTAAACGCATGGCCATCGTCGCCGCCGGCCGCCGTGCCGTGACCGACTACGAGCTGGTGGAGTCGCTGCGCCACGCTTCGCTCGTCCGCTGCACCCTCCGAACCGGCCGCACTCACCAGATCCGCGTCCACCTCAAGTCGCTGGGTCACCCCATCATCGGCGACGCCCTCTACTCCGGCCCGCAGTGGAAAGGCATCCCAGACAAGCGCCTGCAAAAAGTGCTGGCCACGTTCCCGCGCCAGGCGCTGCACGCCGCGCGGCTGGTGTTGCCGGTAGGGGTGTTTGATTCGCCCCTGCCGTTGGACATGACTGCGTTGATTGATGCGTTGCGTTAGCGGGGTTGCGGGGTCTCGCGGTCTCGGGGTCTCGCAGCGCTTCGCTCCTGGTTTCTTACCCACTTTACCTGAACGACCAGCTCAATGGCGCGCTGGAAAGCCACCAAATCACGAATTGATTTCGGCATACGTGTGCGTGATGAGGAAAGAGGAGCGCACGTGCGTGTGGGTAGCCGCACGCCGAGTGTACCTCGGCCAGCCCGAGACTCCGAGACCACGAGACCCCGCAACCGCGCTACAAGAGCATTCCCGCAATCGTCGCCGTCAAGAAATTCGCCAGCGTCCCCGCGAGCATCGCCCGCATGCCGAGGCGGGCCAGGTCGCCGCGGCGCGACGGCGCGAGCGAGCCGATGCCGCCGATCTGGATGGCGATCGACGAGAAGTTGGCGAAGCCGCAGAGCGCGTAGGTGGTGATCACGAAGCTTCGCGGATCGAGGCTCGCTCCGATGGCCGGATCGCCGAGCCTGGCGAAGGCCACAAACTCGTTGAGCACCATGCGCGTGCCGAGCAGGTTGCCCACCACGAACATGTCCTTCTGCGCCACACCCATGGCCCAGGCGATGGGAGCGAAGACCCAGCCGAGGACCCGGTCGAGGCTGTCGGGGAACCAGGCGGCGACGGAGTGCGCGTAGCCGAACATCCCGTTGATCAGCGCCACCAGCGCGATGAAGGCGATGAGCATGCCTGCCACGTTCAGCGAGAGATGCAATCCCTCGATCGCGCCGCGGCCGGCGGCGTCGATCACGTTCACGTCCTGCTTCGGCACGATCACTTCCACGTCGCCGCCGGTGGTCGGCTTGTCGACTTCCGGCACGATGATCTTCGACATCATGATCGCACCCGGCGCGGTCATGATCACCGCGGTGAGCAGGTGGATGACGTCCACCTTCGCCACCAGCACGTAGGCGGCCATGATGCCGCCGGAGACGTGCGCCATCCCCGCGGTCATGATGGTCATCAGCTCCGACATGGTCATCTCCGGCAGGAACGGCCGGATGGTCAGCGGCGCCTCGGTCTGGCCCATGAAGATCGACGCCGCCACCGAGGTCGACTCCGCGCCCGACGCGCCCATGAAGCGGTTCATGATCTTGGCGAAGAACTTCACCACCAGCTGCATCACCCCGACGTAGTAGAGGATGGCGAAGATCGAGGCGATGAAGATGATGGTCGGCAGCACCTGCGTGGCGAAGATGAATCCCAGGCTGCTCTTCCCCTTCCCAAGCTCGCCGAAGACGAACTCCGAACCGACCTGGGTGTAGCCGATCAGGTGGTTCACCGCGCCTTTCATCTTCTCGAAGATGAAGGCCAGCAGGTTGAAGGCGAGGAAGAAGTAGAGGCAGAAGACGCCGAAGGCGTACCAGAGGAAGCGGCGCGAGGACTCCGCGACCAGCTTCGCCGCCTGCGCCACGATCACCGCCACGATGATCACGATCAGCGCCGCGCCCCACCGCTCCAGCGGCGGCGCGATCGAGGCGAACGCGCCGGCGATCCACTCGCCTTTGAGCACGCAGATGGCGATCACGATCTGAAGCACCAGCCCCCATCCCACCGTCTTCCACCGGATGGCTTTCTTGTTGTTCGACAGCCCCCACGCGATGCCGAGAATGACAACGAAGCCGATCAGCGCCGAAAATCGCTCCATCAGTGCTCCTTCTGCCAGGATTGGACGCGTGCAGGATAAACTCCCGCCCGCCATGATCCAAGCAATTGATGAAGCAGTCGCGTTCGTCCGCTCGCGCACCAAGATCCAACCCGAGGTCGGCATCGTCCTCGGATCGGGCCTCGGCAACGTCGTCGACGCGCTCGATATCGAGTCCACCGTCCCCTACAACGAGATCCCCGGCGGCGCCGCCTCGACGGTCTGGGGCCACTCCGGAAAGATGATCCTCGGCCGCGCCGGCAAGCTGCCGGTGGTCGTGCTCGCGGGACGCATGCACTTCTACGAAGGCCACGACATGCGCGCCGTCGTCCACCTCGCGCGCGTCGCCGGCCGGCTCGGCATCAAGAAGCTGATCGTCACCAATGCAGCGGGCGGCGTGAACACCTCGTACACCCCCGGCGACCTGATGCTGATCTCCGATCACATCAACCTGATGGGCACCAATCCGCTGATCGGGCAGAACATCGACGAGCTCGGGCCGCGCTTCCCCGACATGAGCGAGGCCTATCCCGAGTCGCTGCGCGAGCTGGCCAAGGGCGTGGCCAAAGAGATCGGCACGGAGCTGAAGGAAGGCGTCTACCTGGCGCTTTCAGGACCGACGTACGAGACGCCGGCGGAGATCCGGATGCTGCGCGTGCTCGGCGCGGACGCCGTCGGCATGTCGACCGTCCCCGAGGTCATTGCCATGTCGCACATGAACATCCCGGTCCTCGGCATCTCCTGCATCACCAACATGGCGGCCGGCGTCATCAAGCAGAAGCTGACGCACCAGGAAGTGATGGACACCACCGCGCGCGTGCAGGAGACGTTCACCAAGCTCGTGCTCGGCGTGCTGCAGCAGATGGCATGACGGTCGACCGCGCCACACTCGACGAGTTGCGTATCCACCGCCCGAAGGGCGGCGCGCGCAACCGGACGCCGATGTGGATCGGCATCGCCATCGCGGTGCTGGTCCTCGGCGCGATCAGCTTCTTCTTCATCCGGCCGAAAACGAAGCCGGTGCGCGTGGCGACGGCGAAGGCCTCGGCGACCACCACGCGCGGCGCGGTGCTCAACGCCTCCGGATATGTCACCGCGCGGCGGCAGGCCACGGTCTCCTCCAAGATCACCGGCAAGGTCTCGGAGATCTTCATCGAGGAGGGGATGCACGTGAAGGCGGGCCAGGTGCTGGCGCGCCTCGACGACGCGTACGCCGGCAAGGGGCTGCAGCTGGCGCAGGCGCAGGCGGCGCAGGCCTCGAGCTCGCTCGAGGAGACGCGCGTGCGGATCGCGCAGGCGCAGCTCGACTACGACCGCGCGCGGCAGCTCAACAACAATCAGATCGCCAGCAAGGCGGACCTCGACCGCGCGCGCGCCGACCTCGACGCCGCCCGCGCGCGCCTCGCCGCGCAGCGCGACACGCTGCAGGTGGCGCAGCGCAACGTCTCCATCAGCCGGCAGGGCGTGGACGACACCGAGATCCGCGCGCCGTTCGACGGCGTGGTGGTCTCCAAGGACGCGCAGCCGGGCGAGATGATCTCGCCGGTCTCCGCGGGCGGCGGCTTCACCCGAACCGGCATCTGCACCATCGTCGACATGGACTCGCTGGAGATCGAGGTCGACGTGGCCGAGGCGTACATCAACCGCGTCAAGCAGGGACAGCCGGTCGAGGCGGTGCTCGACGCCTACCCCGACTGGAAGATCCCGGCGCACGTCATCACGCCGGTGCCGACCGCCGACCGGCAGAAGGCGACGGTGAAGGTGCGCATCGCCTTCGACGCCAAGGACGCGCGCATCCTCCCGGACATGGGGGTGAAGGTGGCTTTCATCGACGACGATCCGGCGCGCGCCACCGCCACCGCGGTGGAAGTGCCGAAGAGCGCCGTCCGCCGCGCGGGCGACCAGGACGTCGTCTTCGTGGTCGGCGGAAACAAGGTGGAGCGGCGGGCGGTCAGAGTGACGGGAACGCAAAACGACGTCGCGCGCATCGGCGCAGGCGTCAACGACGGAGAGCAGGTGGTGGTCGAAGGTCCGGCGGATCTGGCCGACGGCGACCACGTACGCATCGAGGAGAAGAAGTGATGACTGAAGCGCTGGTCACCATGCGCGGCGTGGAGAAGGTCTTCCGCCGGGGCAGCGAAGACATCCACGTCCTGCACCAGCTCGACCTGAACATCCCGAAAGGCGAGTTCCTGGCGCTGATGGGGCCGTCGGGATCGGGCAAGAGCACGCTGCTGAACCTGATGGCGGGGCTGGACCGCCCCACCTCCGGCACTATCACCGTCGATGGTCAACAGATTGACCGGTTGTCGCGCCGCGAGCTGGCGCACTGGCGCAGCGCGAACGTCGGCTTCGTCTTCCAGTTCTACAACCTGTTGCCGGTGCTCAGCGCGGAGCGCAACGTCGAGCTGCCGCTGCTGCTCACGTCGCTCTCGAAGAAGGAGCGGATGCAGCACGTCGCCGCGGCGCTGCGGATCGTCGGCCTGGAGCACCGCGCCAAGCACACGCCGCGCACGCTCTCCGGCGGCGAGCAGCAGCGCGTCGGCATCGCGCGGGCCATCGTCACCGACCCGGCGCTCATCCTGGCCGACGAGCCGACCGGCGACCTCGATCGCAAGACCGGCGATGGCATCCTCGACCTGCTGCGGTCGCTCAACAGCATGCAGGGCAAGACCATCGTCATGGTCACCCACGACCCGCACGCCGCCTCGCAGGCCAAGCGCCGGCTCTACCTGCTCGACGGGCAGCTCTCCACCGAGATGGCGGCATGAAGTTCCTCGCGCTGGTCCTGGCCAACTTCCGGCGCCGCAAGCTGCGCACGCTGCTGACGATGCTCTCCATCGTCGTCGCCTTCGTCCTCTTCGCCTACCTCGCCGCGATCAAGAAGGGCTTCGAGATGGGCGCCACCGTCGCCGGCGCCGACCGCCTCATCGTCCGCCACAAGATCTCGCTCATCCAGCCGCTGCCGCAGGCCTATCAGTCGCAGATCAACCAGATCGACGGCGTGGCGGTCAGCTCGCAAGCGGCGTGGTTCGGCGGCATCTACCGCGAGAACGAGTTCCCCTTCCCGCAGATCGCGGTGGAGCCGGAGCCGTTCCTCACCATCTATCACGAGTTCGTCCTGCCGCCGGCGCAGAAGGCGGCGTGGCTGAGCACGCGCACCGGCGCCATCGCCGGCCGCAAGCTGGTGGAGCGCGAAGGCTGGAAGCTCGGCCAGCGCGTGCCGATCAAGCCGACCTTCCTGCAGGCCAAGGACGGCGGCGCGTGGGTCTTCGACCTGGTCGGCATCTACGACGGCGCGCACGAGGAGGTCGACACCACCGGCTTCTTCTTCCGCCACGACTTCCTCGACGAGAACCGCCGCTGGGGCAAGGGTCAGACCGGCTGGTACTACATCAAGGTGGCCGACCCGAACAAGGCGGAGTCGATCGTCAAGCGGATCGACGAGCGCTTCGCCAACTCGCCGGCGGAGACGAAGACGGAGCTGGAGAAGGCGTTCATCAAGGGCTTCGCCCAGCAGATGGGCAACATCGGCGCGATCGTGGTCGCCATCCTCACCGCGGTCTTCTTCACCATCCTGCTGGTGGCGGGCAACACCATGGCGCAGTCGGTGCGCGAGCGCGTCTCCGAGCTCGGCGTGTTGAAGGCCATCGGCTTCACCGACGGGCAGATGCTGGCGCTGGTGCTCACCGAGTCGCTGCTGATCTCCATCATCGCCGGCGCCGCCGGCATCCTCCTCGGATGGCTGGCCGTTTCCGGCGGCGATCCGACCGGCGGCGCGCTGCCGGTCTTCCGTTTCGGACCGGAGGCGCGCGTCACCGCCGTCATCATCGCCGTCGTCCTCGGACTGATCACCGGCGCCTGGCCGGCGATGCAGGCCATGCGGCTGAACGCCGTCGAAGCCCTGCGAAGGGAATGAAGAGGGAGTGACATGAACTGGTTCGCACAGGTAGGCGCCCTCGTCGGATTCAGCCTTCGCACGCTGCGCGCGCGCTTCGGCACCGCCGCCGCGGCGGTCTTCGGCATCGCCGGCGTGGTGGCGGTGCTGGTCGGCGTCCTCTCCATCGGCGAGGGTTTCCGCCGCGTGATGATGTCCACCGGCTCGCCCGACACCGCCATCGTCCTTCGCTCCGGCGCCGACAGCGAGATGACCAGCGTGCTGCTGCGCCCCGAGGCCGCGATCATCGAGAGCGCGCCGGGCGTGGCGCGCGCGGGCGACAAGCCGCTCGTCTCGCCCGAGCTGTTCGTGGTGGTCGACCTGCCCAAGCGCTCCACCGGCTCGGAGGCGAACGTGCCGTTCCGCGGCGTGAAGCCGGCAGCGTTCGCCGTTCGCCCCGAGCTGAAGATCGTGGAGGGACGCAACTTCGCCTGGGGCCGCAACGAGGTGATCGTCGGCGTCGGCGCGAAGAACCAGTTCGGGAAGACCGACGTCGGCACCGACCTCAAGCTCGGCCAGAACGTCTGGAAGGTGGTCGGCGCCTTCGAGGCCAAAGGCGGCGTGGCGGAGTCGGAGCTGTGGACGGACGCCGAGGTCCTGGCGCCGGCGTACTACCGCGGCGAGTCGTTCCAGACCGCGGTGGTGAAGCTCGCCTCGGCGGGGAGCTTCCAGCAGTTCAAGGACGCGCTGACCTCCGACCCGCGCGTCAATATGCGTATCGAGCGCGAGGCGGACTACTTCGCCGCGCAGTCGCGCACGCTGCGCCTCATCGTCACTGGACTGGCGGCGGTCATCTGCAGCCTGATGGGCCTCGCCGCGCTGTTCGGCGCGCTGAACACGATGTACACCGCGGTCGCCGCGCGCTCGCGCGAGATCGCCACGCTGGAGGCCATCGGCTTCGGCGGCAGCGCGGTGATGGTCTCGGTGATCGTCGAGGCGCTGCTGCTCGCGCTGGCGGGCGGCCTGATCGGCGCCATCGGCGCCTGGCTCGCCTTCGACGGCTACCGCACCGCCACCATGAACTGGCAGACCTTCAGCCAGGTGGCCTTCGCCTTCGACGTCACGCCGAACCTGATGCTCGGCGCCATCGGCTACGCCCTGATCATCGGCCTGATCGGCGGGCTGTTCCCCGCCATCCGCGCAGCGCGGCTGCCGGTGTCGCTCGCGCTGCGCGAGCCATAACGCCCCCCAGTGCCCTTCTCCCCGCTTGCGGGGAGAAGGTGGCCCGAAGGGCCGGATGAGGGGCTTCGCGGCACCGTTCTCGCTTCGCCGACCGAAGCGCATGAAGCTGATGACCTACAACATCCGTGGTCAGGCCGCGGCGCGCCGTGCCGACCACATCGTGAAGATCGCCGAGGTGATCTCGCGCCTGGCGCCGGACGTGGTCGGGCTGCAGGAAGTGCACTGCGGCACGCGCGCGTCGGGGGGCGACCAGGCGGCGACGCTGGCGCAGCTGACCGGGCTGAACCTGGCGTTCGGGCGCAGCTGCGCCATGGATGGCGGCGATTACGGCAACGCGGTGCTGACGCGTGGCACGGTTGTCGCCTCCGAGGTCTTCCCCTTGCCGGGCGCCGGCGAGCCGCGCTCGCTGATGCGCTCGGACATCCAGCTCGACGGCACCACGTTTTCCTTCTTCGTCACCCACCTCGCGGCGTGGGGGCGCCTGCTCCGCCGCGCGCGGCTGGCGCAGATCGCGCGGCTCGGCGACATCACCGCGGAGTCGGCGCTGCCGCACGTCCTGGCCGGCGACTTCAACGTCTCGCCGCGCGCCGAGGAGATCCGCCTGCTGATGGAGCGCGGCCATCTGCACCCGTCCGACTCGTTCAAGGAGGTCACCTTCCCGATGATGCGCCAGCGCCTCGACTACGTCTTCTGCGACCCGCGGTGGCGCGTCACGAACAGCGAGGTGGTGCACCGCGGGCCGTCCGACCACTGGCCCGTCGTCGTCACGCTGGAGCTCGCATCATGATGAAAGCCATCGCCATCCCGTTCTGGCTCCTCGGGCTGCTGATCCTGATCATCATCATCCTCGGGCTGATCGTCTGGTCGGTGAAGCGCCGCCGCCGCCCGAATCTGGAGCAGACCGCCGGCGACGACGCCTCGCTGCTGCCAACCATGGCCGGGCTGCTGCAGTCGACCATCGTCGGCGGCAACGCCGTCGAGCTGATTCAGAACGGCGAGTTCTTCCAGCGCCTGTTCGCCGACCTGAAGGCGGCGCGGTCGACCATCAACATCGAGACCTTCCTCTGCAAGGAGGGCGAGCTGACGCACCAGCTGACCGAGATCCTGCTCGCCAAGATGAAGGAGGGCATCGAGGTGCGGATGCTGCTCGACGGCTCCGGCGGCCGCAAGTTCGGCAACCGCGACGCGAAGCGGCTGCGCGACGCCGGCTGCTCGATGCGCAAGTTCCATCCCTTCCGCATCAGCAACCTCGGGCGCCTCAACCAGCGCACCCATCGCAAGATCGCCGTCATCGACGGGCGCCTCGGCTACGTCGGCGGGCACTGCCTGGTCGACACCTGGCTCGGGCACGCCGAGGACAAGCAGCACTTCCGCGACATCACCGCGCGCATCCAGGGGCCGGTGGTCAACGAGCTGCAATCGGCCTTCACCGACAACTGGATCGAGGAGACCGGCGAGGTGATCGCCGGCGAGAAGTTCTTCCCCGTACTCGAGAAATGCGGCTCGTCGCAGGCGCAGATCGTCTTCGTCTCGCCGACCGGCGGCCCGTCGACGCTCAAGCTGCTGCACTACGCCGCCATCACCTCGGCGAAGAAATCGATCACCATCCAGAACCCGTACTTCCTCCCCGACCCCGACGCGCGCAAGGCGCTGCTCGACGCGGTCAAGCGCGGCGTGGAGGTGCGGGTGATGATCCCGGCCACGCCCGCCACCGACGCCAAGCTGGTCTCGCACGCCAGCCATCACCACTACGGCACGCTGCTCAAAGGCGGCGTGCGGATGTTCGACTACGAACAGACGCTGCTGCACCAGAAGGTCTTCACCGTCGACCGCACCTGGTCGTCGATCGGCTCGACGAACTTCGACGACCGCTCCTTCGAGATCAACGACGAGGTCTCGCTGGTGGTCTACGACGAGGCGATCGCGCGCCAGCTGGAAGAGACCTTCGACGCCGACGCGAAGAAGGCGAAGGAGCGGAAGCTGGAGGAATGGAAGAAGCGCCCGGCGGGACACAAGCTGGTCGATTTCTCAGCGTTCCTGGTGAACGAGCAGCTGTGACCATCAGAGCCCTTCTCCCCGCTTGCGGGGAGAAGGTGCCCGAAGGGCGGATGAGGGGCGCGCGGCGCGGGCCCTCACCCGGCCTTCGGCTCTGGATCTCTTACGACGCGGGGTGGAGCGGCGGCGCAGGGATGCGCGGCCCGTCGTAGGCGCGCACCTCGCCGAAGCGGCGGTGCTGTTCCCAGTCCTCGCGCGCGGCGGCGATCTCCTCGGGCGTGCCGGCCACGAAGTTCCACCACATCACGATCGGATCGGGGAACGGCTCGCCGCCGATGAGGAGCAGGCGCGCGCCGCCGCTGCTGCGGAAGGCGAGCTCCGACCGGCCGGTGCCGAGGTAGTGGATGGCGTCGCGCTCGAGCGGGTGGCCGTCGAATTCCGCGTCGCCGCCGAGGATCATCACGCCGTGCTCGCGCTCCGCGCGCGCCGACATCGTCAGCGTCTCGCCGCGATGCACCTCGGCGTCGATGCCGATGATGTCGGCATAGCCGCCGCTCATGAACGTCTGCACGATCCCGCCGCGCGGCTCCTCCCGCGGCACCCGCTCCACCGGATCGAACGACGGCGCGACGTCGCGGTGCGCGCGCGGCAGCGCCGCCCACAACTGCACGCCGCTCAGCCGCCCGACGTTGCCACGCGGCGTCTCCTCGGAATGCGCGATGCCCCGCCCCGCGGTCATCACGTTCACCCCGCCCGGCCGCGCCACCGCCTCGCATCCGAGGCTGTCGTGGTGCACGACCTCGCCCTCCACCAGCCACGACACCGTCTGCAGCCCGATGTGCGGATGCGGCGCGACGTCCATCGGCTTCTCGTCGGTGAACGACAGCGGCCCGTACCGGTCGAGAAAGCACCACGGCCCGATCAGCCGCCGCCCGCGCGTGGGCAACGCGCGCGAGATCGGCAGCGCGCCGAGGGCGGTGTGGTGGGCGGGATGGGTCTCGAAGAGCGGGGGCACCCGCCGATTATCGGCCCTCGGGAATCCGAATGCTGTACGTGCCGATGGGCTCCTCGTGCGCGCCGAGCGTGCCGGAGAGCACGAGCTGGTAGGTGCCCGGTCCGAGAAACGCCCGCGGGACGGTGACGATCACCGTGGAGTCATGGGTGCGGCGGAAGCCCGCCATGCTCCAGAGCGATCGCGGCGGCGTGACGCCGGTATCGCGCATTTCGATGCGGTAGGTCTCGAACAGGCGCTGATCCATGATCACCGGGACGATGACGTATTCGCCGCCGCGCGCCTGAATCATCTTCGGCTCTTCCTCGGCGCCGCGCGTCGGGCCGGACATGATGTAGTCGTCCTCGACCACGCTGACATGCGGCATCCGCTGCTTCATCTGCGACTGCCACAGAAGCGCGCCGAACACCAGCGCCAGCGTGGCGGCGATGGCGGTCATCGCCGGCCAGAAGTGGACCAACGCGCCGCGCGGCATCCGCTTCTGCATCGCCGCAAAATGCCGGTCGAATTCCGCATCGGACATGTAGTCGTCGTCGCCCGGCTCCGCCGCCTCGGGGAACGGCGCGAGTAGCGTCCGCACCAGCTCGGGATACTCGATCAGCCGGTCGCGAAAGCGCGCCCGTTCCTCGTCCGACATCTCGCCGCGCTGGTAGGCGAGCATCTCGTCGGACGTCGGCGGCTCGTGAAAGTGCGTCTGCAACTGCGTGTTCGTGGTCATAGGTCGTCCTCCGGAAGTGCGACCGCTCCCAGTTTCGCGCGCAACGTCTTCTTCGCGTCGCGCAGCCGCGACTTCACCGCGTCGACGGTGATGTCGAGAAATTTGGCGATCTCGTCGTATTTGAAATCGTCCAGCCGGAGCTGAACCGTCTGCCGCTGGCCGTCCGGCAGCTGCGCAATGGCCTCGCGCAATTGCCGGATCTGCATTGCCTTTTCCTGCTGCTCCGCGAAGTCAGGCGCCTGGTCGACGACGAACTTCTGCGCCTGCGGGTCGTCGATGTCGACCGACGTCCCGCTCCGCTTGCCGGTCTTCAGCGAGCGGATCCTGTTGTAAGCGACGTTTCGCGCGATCGTTTCAAAGAACGCCCATTCCGCATCGCCGCGATATTCGTCCATCGCCTGATAGAAACGGAGGAAGGCGTCCTGCGCCAATTCCTCCGCGTCCTCTTCGCGCAGATGAAACGATCGGACGTAAAACTTCACTATGCGCCGGTAGTACTTCTGATAGAGAGACTTGAACCGATCGTCGTCTTTGCTCATCGTCCGATCACGTCTCCGCCGGCGGCGTATCTTATGAGAGTCATGCGCACTCTCTTCGCCGTCGCGCTCGCGGTCTGCGTCATCACCGCCTGCCATAACGACACCGGCGAGACGGAAGTGTGGCCCCGCGCGGTCGAGCCGCGCCTCAGCGGTTTCTCACAATGGCGGCTCTGCAGCCGGTCTCTGGCGCAGGGACACGTGGTCGAGCAGGCTCGCTGCGAAGCGACGGCGATCGAGCCGATCGGCTGCGGCGATCGCATCGATACGCGGGCACGGGCGGTGCGGCTCCTCCTGACAAGGGAGACCTGCACCGACATCGCCATCGGGGCGCTGCAGCAGATCGCGTCCAAAGAGCCCGCGGCATTCAACGACCTCGCCGCCGCCTACTACGTCAGCGCGCAGCGCCATGACCGCGCCTCGGATCTCATTCGCGCGCTCGCTGCGCTGCGCGGCGCGCCGGCGTCCCCTGAGGCGCAATTCAACCGAGCTCTGATCCTGGAAGCGCTCGGTTTGCGGGAGAACGCCATCGCGTCTTGGGACGAGCTCCTGAAGACCGACAACACGGCGTGGGCCAACGAAGCCCGTGAGCATCGCGACGCGTTGGCCAAAAAAGCCGACGGCGAGACTTTGTGGGAGCGCACTCGAACGCAGCTCGACGCCGCCTTGCGCGCGCGCGACAGGGCAAGGATCGCGGAGCTGATCAAGCCATTTCAGGCCTCGGCGCAGCGATATCTGGAAAACGAGCTACTGCCCAGGAAAAGACTCGATGACGCAGCTTTGCTCGCCGCTGAGCTGGCGCGGTTCGGCCCCGACAAATACCCCGTCGATGTCGTGTCCAAGGGAGCCGATCCTTTCTCTCTTCGCGACCGGCTGGCGAAAGCGACGCTCGTCTCGCAAAGCGCTGCACCGGACGCATTCGCGCGAGCGACCGCAATGCTCGCGCCGCTCGAACGCCAGGCGAAGCAATCCGGCTACGTGCACCTGATGGCCAGGCTCGAGGGAACCCGCGCGCACTATCTCCAATACCAGAGCCGGTATCTCGAGGCGATCAAGGCGTCGGGCGCTTCAGTCGAAACCTATGAGCGGCTGGGGGACGAGGAAAGAGCCGCCGACATGCACATGCGCCAAATCGGCCTGTTCCGATGGGCCGGGGCGAAGGAGTTGGCGTGTCGCGAAGCGCTGATCGCCATTCGACGCCTCGACCGCTTCGTCAATCCAGGCAGCCGTCACTCTCTTTTCGGCGAGGCCGCGCAGACGGCGCTGGCGCTCGGGTATCCCGAAGTGGCGATGCTCTATCAACAGTCGGCGTTCGAATTCGTGCAACGCCACCCCGAGCTGGCGAAGTTCAACCTGCCCTCGGCGTTTCGCAACAGAGCCGAGGTCAAACTCCACCTCGGCGACCAAAGCGGCGCCAAAGCCGACCTCGATGAAGCCAGGCGGCTCGCAGACGAGGGCGAGCCGAACTCGCGGCGGATCCTGCAGGCGCGCATCGCCAACATCCTCGGGCAGCGCGAACTGGGACGACAGGCCATCGACGCCTTCACCTCCGCGCTCGCCGCCACGAATCTGGAGACCCACACCGCCCGCGCCGACATCCTGAGCCGCCTCGCCGTCGCGCGGCGGAACGCCGGCGATGCCGCCGGTTCGAAGCGCGACCTCCAGGCGGCGATCGGCGAGCTCGACGCCGAGGAAGCGCGCATGCTCGAAGGGCGCAAGCGCGGGGAAGGCGAAGAATTCTGGATCCCCTACTTTGCCCGCTTCCAGGACATCTATCGCCGCCTGATCCGGCAGCTTCTCGAGGAAGGGCGGCTGGAGGACGCGTTCTTCTACGCGGAAAAGGCCCGCGCCGCGGAGCCGCTCGACCTGCTCCACGCCGAGAAGCCGACGCTCTTCACTCGCACCACGCTGCAGTCGAAACTGCCGCGCGGCACGCTCTTCATCGAGTACCTGCTGCTCGACGACGATGAAGCGATCGCCTGGCGCATCTCGCGCGACCGCTTCGACGTGGTCCGCCTCGGAAAGGTCGACGCCGAGCGCTGGAGCAAGGCGGTGCAGCGCGGCGCGCGGTTCTCCGACGAGGCCCTGTTCCTGCAGCCGCTGAGCGAGGGATATGCGGCACTGATCGCGCCGGTCCTGCGCAACTGGGGAGAGACCCCGGAGCGCCTGGTCATTGCCCCCGACGGCGCGCTGCACGGACTCCCCTTCGCAGCGCTCTACCGCGACACGCCGCGCGGACGCCGCTATCTCGTTGAAGACGCGATCGTGGAGATCGCCGGGAGCGCGCAGTTGTATCTCGCCTCGCTCCGCCGCGACGAGGAGCTTCGCTCGTCGGACAATCGATCGGCGCTGCTGGTCGGCGATCCCGCGTTCGACAAGTCGCTCCCCGAGGCTGCATTCCTGGAGCCGCTGCCGGACGCGCGCCTCGAAGTGGAAGATCTCCGCGCGCTTTACCCAGCATCCGACGTCTTCACCGAGGCGCAGGCCACGCCGGCGCGCGTGCTGGAGCTGGCCCCGACGCGGGCCATTCTTCACATCGCCGCGCATTCGCTCCCCAACGCCGACGCGCCGTTCCGCTCCGTCATCCTCCTGGCGAAGTCGGGAGCGAGCAATGGCGCGCTCTACGCGCAGGATCTGGTCACGAAATTCGTTCGCGGCGAGACGCGCCTGGTGGTGCTCGCCTCGTGCAGCAGCGCCGGCGGCCTGCCGGTCGGTCCGGAAGGCGTCGCGCCGCTGGTGCGCCCGCTCATTGGCGCCGGCGTTCCCGCGGTGGTCGGCAACCTCTGGAGAGTGAACGACGCCACAGCGCGCGAACTGTCGGTGTCTTTCCATAAGCGCTATCGAGCAGGCGAAGACGCGGCAATGGCGCTGCGAAACGCGCAACTCGATCTGCTGCGATCCAACAAGGCCGGCCTGACGTCGGCCAGGACGTGGGGAGCGCTCCAGGTGACCGGTCACAGCTCGTCACCCTTCGCTCCCGCGCCAAAGGAAAAGGAGAAACCACCGTGAGCAGTTTCGTTCTCAAGTTGTTCTTCAGCGGCCTGATGGCCTTCATCCCCAACCAGGACGGCACCGAAGTGACCGTCCTCCTCCTCAACGTCGACCACGAACACCAGCTCTCCGACGGCAGCACGCTCGCCCATCACATGCCGATGCTCATCGCGCGCGCCGGCGGCTGCAGCGGCAGCTGCCCCAAGCGCGACGCCACCATCGCCGGGCACGTCTTTCACGAGCAGTCCGAGGAGACCGGGTGCGACTCGCTCGAAGCGGCGGTCGACGGCGGCGGCGCCTGGCTGCTGGACGGCTCCGAGCTGTCGATCGAGAAGGGCTCGTCCAGCGATCCTGCCCTTCCCGCCCTCAACATCCGCCGCAATCTCCGCAACGGCATCATCCCCACCGACTCCACCGAGCGCGAGGACTTCGACTGGATCGCGCGGCTGTCGCAGATCGCGCCGTCCGGCTACACCTTCGACACCGCCTTCCTCGACTCCGCGCCGCCGGGTCTGATCGCCGCGCGCTTCACCCTCCGCAGCGGGAAGGTCTTCACCTACCGCGTGGCGCGCATCGGCAGCAACGTCACGCCGGTGCACTTCCAGCGGCTCGATGGCAGCGGCAGCGTGCCGTCGTACTCGCAGGCGGTGGCCACCTGGGTCGGCGCCGAGATCGAAGTGGCAGGCGACAGCGTGAAGATCGTCGAAGAGAAGTTCGACCAGGGCACCGGCCGCTCCATGACGCTGACGCCGAACGCGAACGGCGAGGTGGAGATCGCGGTGCTCAACATGCCGCCGCTCACTCCGCCGGCCACCCCGTTCACCGGCACGCCCGGCCCGGGCGCGCACTTCGAGTCGTACTTCGACCTGGCCACCTCGCCCATCGCGCAGTCGCAGCGGCTGGTGCCGAAGCCGGGCGCGGCGTCGGGCTCGCCGTCGTACGCGACGGTGAGCTGGGACTCGATCCATCCCCAGACCGCGCTCTGGTCCGATCTGCTCAACGCCATCCGGCTGAACATCGGCCGCACCGCCTACGAGCAGCTCCTCTGCCCTCCCACCCAGCCGTGGCCGTAATGCAACCCTGAACGGCCCGCCGCTATCTGGCGGCGGGCCGTTCTATTCGGAGGCGGCCGACGCCGTGCGCCCGAGACCGCAGATCGAGAGCGGCATCCGCTTCGTCTGGCCGTCGCAGGAGAGCTGGGTGGCCGACCGCGCGCGCCTGTTCTTGTTCTTCTGCACCCACCGCAACACTTCGCGCGCGACGTAGTCGTAGAGCCCGTCGACGGTGACGAAGCCGTGCGCGTCCTTGCGCGCCGCGCAGCGCAACCCGTCGATGATCGTGGCGGTGAAGACGCCGTTGTGCCGCACCTCGTCGTCGTAGGCGTAGCCGCCGCGCGCGGCGCCGGTGATGATGACCTGCCCTTCCACGCCGGTCGTCACGCGGACGAAGGCCGCCTTCGAGCGCGCGTCGGGGACGCCGGCGCGGCGGTCGCGCCGCAGGTTCTCGCGGCAGGCGTCGATGAGAATCAGCGAGCGCGCGACGTCGCTCGCCGACACGATCTGGTTGATGGTGCTGACGGCGATCATCGTCTCCGGCCGGTCGAGATCCGATCCGCGCGCCAGGAGCTGCTGCGCCCCGCCCTCGGCCACCCCGTGCGTGGCGAAGTGGACGATGAGGATGCCGTCCACGCCGACCAGGCGGGCCTGCTGCCCGATGAGCCGCAGGATCTCCGCCTGCTCGGCCGGGCGGCGCCGCGCTCCGGCGGCCAGCAGTTCCCGGAGCCTGCGCCGCGAGTCCTGCTTGCGCGGCTCGCCGGGAGAGAGCGCGAGGACGACGCGCTCGGGAGGAACCAGCGGCCGCGATTGCCCGATGGCCAGCTCGTACGCCAGGTCGACCGCGTCGTCGACGGCGTACCGCACCTGCGTCAGTCTCCCGCTGTCGGCGAAATCGCGAATGCCGACGAAGAGCGCGGCCGATTGCGTCGCTCCCACGTCCTTGCTCCCGAGGGGTCTGACCCCGGCCGCCGCCGGGAGCGAGAGCAGCAACGCCACTAAAATGCCGAATCCCTGTCTCATTGCGTGACCTCCTCGTGAAGGAGGAAGACACACTTCGGAGCGAAACGTGTCATCACGGATGAAGCCTCTCCTTCTCGGATTCTGCGCGCTCCTGCTGGCCGGCCGCCTCCACGCCGCGCACCGCGTGCTCCTGGTCGGAATCAACGACTACAGCGCGTCCCGGCTCGGCACGCCGGCATCGGCCCTCCCCGATCGCGAGTGGCCCAGTCTCTACGGCGCGGTGAACGACCTCGAGACGCTGAAGCAGATGCTCCCTCTGCTCTATGGTGTCGACCAGCGCGCGATCGTTTCATTGACCGACCAGGCCGCGACGCGCGCGGCGATCCTCCAGTCGCTGCAACAGATCGCGGACGCCGCGGCGAAGGGCGACGTCGTCCTCTTCTACTTCGCCGGCCACGGCTCGCAGCGGAAGAACTCGGAGTCCGACGAGCGCGACAAGCTCGACGAGTCGATCGTCCCCGCCGACTCGCGGCTCGGCGCCGACGACATCCGCGACAAGGAGCTGCGCCCGCTCTTCAATCGCATCCTGGCTCGCGGCGCGCGCCTGACGGTGATCCTCGACAGCTGTCACAGCGGTTCCGGCGCCCGCGGGCTCGCCACCGGCGCGCGGGTGCGCGGCGTGAAGGCGGACATGCGCGACGTCGCCGACGGCCGGCGTTACGGGCCGCGCCCCGAGAGCCACGGCGCGCTCGTCCTCACCGCCACCGAGGACGTCGGCGAGGCGCGCGAGATGCGCGACGCCGAGGGGCAGTTCCACGGCGTCTTCTCCTGGGCCTGGATCCGCGCGCTGCGCGATGCCCCCTCCGACGAGCCGGCCGTCGAGACCTTCTATCGCGCGCAGGCGCGCATGCGCACCGAGCCGCCGTTCCAGTCGCCGGTGATCGCCGGCAATCCCGCCGCCAAGCTCGCCCCGTTCCTCGGCACGCGCATCGATCGCCGCGACGACCGCACGGTGATCGGCGTCGGAAAGGTGCAGGGCGGCTCGGTCGTGCTGCAGGGCGGATGGGCCAACGGCCTCGCGCCGGGAAGCGAGCTCCGCGATCCGGCGTCGGCGACCCGGCTGAAGATCACCGAGGTGCGCGGGCTCGGGCAGAGCGTCGCCCAGGTCACGTCGGGCGCCGCGCCGGCGACCGGGACGCTGGTGGAAGTCGTCGGCTGGACGGCGCCTCCCGGACGGCCGCTGCGCGTCTCCGTTCCGCGCCCGCCGCACGCGATCACGGCGATCGAGTCGCTCGCGCGCCGGCTGAACGCCGCGGCGATCCGGAACGGCGTCCGCTGGGTCACCAATCCGATCGACTCCACGCCGTCGCACCTGCTGCGCTGGGACGGCGGCGGATGGGAGCTCGTCGCGCCGGGAAATCGCGTGACGCGCGTCGGAACGGATGATGCAGCGATCGCCGCTGTTGCCGGACTCGGTCGCGGCACGTCGCTGTTCGTGCAGTTCCCGCCGCCCGCGGAGATGGCCGGCGCGATCAAGACCCCCAACGCTCCGGCCGACGAAGCGGACTACATCCTGGTCGGCCACTTCGCGCAGCAGAAGTTGAAGTACGCCTGGCTCCGCCCGCTGGTCAAGCGGCGCGACAAGCGGCAGAGCGGGTTGCCGCTGCAGACCGCCTGGACGGTCGCCGCGCCCGACCTCCAGAAAGCCCTGCAGCGCCTCCGCAAGATCCAGGCGTGGACCACGCTGGAGTCGCCACCGCAGTCGCGCTTCCCCTATCGCCTGCAGATCCGCCGGCAGCGCGACGGCCGCCTGGTCGGCGACGAGGACAGCCTCGTCAGCGAGACGACGTACAAGCTCTATCTGCGCGGCGCGATGCCGATCGCTCCGCCCGTGCGCCCGCGCTACGTCTACGCATTCGTGGTGGACAGCGACGGCCGGAGCTCGCTGCTCTACCCGCCCGGCGAGTCGGGCTCGGTCGAGAACCGCCTCCCCGACGCCGGCGCGCCGATCGACATCCCGCTCGACGGCAGCGGATTCGAGGCCTCGGATCCGTTCGGAGTTGATACGTACTTTCTGCTGTCGACCGACGAGCCGCTTCCCAATCCCTCCATCCTGCAGTGGGACGGCGTCCGGTCACCGCAGTCGCAGCCGGCGTCCGCGTTGGAAGAGCTGCTCGCGCTGACCGCCTCGGGGACGCGATCCGTCTCGATCGTCACGCCGGCTACCTGGTCGATCGAGCGCCTGTCGCGCGAGTCGGTCCGCGCCCGCGCCACAAAGAGCGCCCGATGAGTGTCTAGAGAAGGGACCTCCTCCCCGCCCGAAACCCGTCCGGCAAGTCCTTGCACACCGAACGGGCGGGCGTAGGGCGCGGGGGGAGGTCATTCGCCGCCCAGTTCTTCTGACTCGCGGGCCTGAAATTCAGAGCCCTCCCTCTGCGCCGCACACTCGCGGCTCTGAATCTCAGAGCCGCACACCTGTTCGTTTCGGACGCGGCTCTGGCGCGCAGAGCCGCGGGCCAGAGATTCAGAGCCTCCGCTCTGAGATTCAGTGCCTTATAGGAGCCAGATTTCGAGCGGCGAGCGTCGTCATCGATTTGTAACCGAATGCCTCTTCCCCGTTACGGAGACGCGGACCGAGATTTCGCGGACGAATGGAGACACCGACCATAACCCCGTCCGACGTGCTTGCGGCGGAGATCGCCGACGGCATCGTGGCGCTTGCGAAGCTGATCACGCGGCTCGAACAGCCGCATTACTCGAACGCCAGCCAGGTGCGCGGCGCGCGGACGGTGTCGAATGACTTCATCATCTCCATGATCGCCATGGTGGAGGCGCGTCCGGAGATCGCGGCCCTCGGCACCTTCGACGTCGACGAGGCGCGGGAGATGATGCAGTTCAACGGCGCTTTCCGCCACGTCGCCGACCGCGTGGACGCGCTGCTGACCAGCATCGTCTACACGATGGAGTCGTGGAAGGCGGACGTGGTGCGCGACGCGCTCCGCACCTACGCCATCGCCAAGGCGCTGGCGCGCGACCCCGACTCCGGGAACCTCATCAATCACGTCGACACGCTGCGCCGCGACCTTGGGCGCACGTCCGGCCACGCGCCGTCAGAACTGCTTGATCCAGTAGAAGCTCGTGCGCGGGATGCCGACGGAGATGTACCACCGCCCCTGCGCGTTGCGGCCGACGCGGAACCCGGGCAGGCGGAAGCTGGTGCCGACGCCGCGGCGGCTCAATGAGAACCGCGCGCGACCGAGGGAGACCAGTTTGCGGAAACGCCAGCCCACTGGAGAACTCAGACACCGCCGACGGCGCTTTGTGGCTGGCCGATGCCGTTACGCCTACGAGCTCGCCTGCAACGCCGCCACCAGGAAGAAGAAAACGATCGTCGCGACGCCGAGGCTGACCGCTAGGCCGATTGCCGCCCGCTTCATCAGCTCCAAAGGTACTTCAAGCAGCTTGATCATGAAGCCCATGAAGGCGAGCCACAGTGGAACGACGAGAAACGCCGCCGCGACGCCGGCTCCGGTCGTTCCGCCGAACGACTGCGACAGGAAGGCCCACGCGATTGCCGCCAGCACAGCGCTTCCCGTCAGTTGATCGAGAATACGCAGCACGATGCGCGCGCCCAGGCCGATGAGCGTGAGCATCATGCGCGCGAACAGAAGCCACACTGCGGTGACGACGGCCCCAGCCACGAGGCCGGGTCCTTGTGCGATCGCCGCGCCCACAACGGCGCCGGCGATCACCCCGACGGTTGCTACCGATCCATTCTTTCGCTGACTGACTGCCTCTTGCATGACGCCTCCGGCTTGTGCTGTTTCTTTGCGCTGTACTGTTCTAGGGCACGCGCCGCTCCGAGTCGACGGTCGAGAGCGGAATCGGCCGTCGCGCAGACAGAAAGCTGGATTGCTGTCAAATGTCGGCTGACGCACAAACGCCAATCTTGCGCGTTGACGCCGGTTGCTATACTCCCCCGCCACCTGCATTCCTGTAACGGCGGGGTCCGTGAAGAAGAACGGCAAAGACGACGACTTCGTGCAGACCACGGTCAGGCTGCCGCCGGAGCTGTCCCGCCAGCTCAAGATCACCGCCGCCCATCTGGACGTGAGCATCCAGGACTTCCTGATTTCGATCATCCGGCAGGAACTGGAGCGCCACGGCTACGAGACGGAGCGGCAGATCGTCATCCCCTCCACAATGACGCCGGCCCTCGCGGAACTGGTGCTTCTGAGCATGCCGTGCTTTGCCGTGATCAAGGACCGCCAGGCTCGTATTGAATGGATCAACTACTTTTACGAGAAGGAGCTCGACGCACCGCTATTGCGAGTCGCCGGGCGCTCGTTCACCGAAGCCGGCCTGGCCAGAGGTTTTTCAAAGGAACGGATCGAAGCGAACATCCGCCGGACGTTCAAGAGTGGCCAGCCGACGCCTTCGATCGAAACGATGGTCATCAAGGAGCGGTACGTGACGGTCCGGGCGCAGCGTTTCGTCTTCAATGAAAACAAGCTCGGCGACATCAGCTTCATCGTCGGAGACATCCACGAGCGCGATTTCGACGCCGATCCGAATGTGATCCTGCGGATGCAAAAGACGAAACTCGACCCCAGACTGGAAACGCTGTTCGTCCCATTCCTGGAAGCGGCGCCGGTAGCGATCGCAGTCAAGAGACCTCCCGCGGAGCGCAATTCGGTCATTGTCTGGGCGAACGAGGCGTATGTGCAGCTCACAGGAAAGAAAAAGGCCGGCGACGTCATCGGGAGGACGACCAGAGAGGTGTTCCGCCTGCCGCACGATCATCCGGTACTGCTCAGCGAGGCCAGAGTGGCGAAGGGGCAGGCGCGGATGTCGAGAGAGAAGCTGCCGGGGCTTCCGGAGCGATGGAGTCTGCGCTTTCCGATTTTCGATCACCACGGCAAAGTTGCGCTGATCGCCGTTGTCTCGCCCGATCTGCTGCAAGACGCAGGCAATTAAGCGGGCAGGGAACCTCTGCACAAGCCCCGTCTCCGCGGTTCCCTTTGAAATACGAGAGCGTTCCTCCGACAATGGTCAACTCAGTTGACGCCGAGGGTAGGGATTTCCGCCCTTCCAACCCCACCTTCCGCAGAGGGGTTACGGAGGTTTCGATGCGTCCACTCGCTTCTGCACTGGTCCTGTCTCTCGCGCTCTCCCTTTCCGCCCAGACCAAGGTCGACGTCCTGACGCAGCACAACGACTTCGACCGCACCGGCCACAACGCGCGCGAGAGCGTGCTCACGCCCGACGCGGTGAAGAAGAGCTTCGGGAAGCTGTTCGACGCGGAGGTCGACGCGCAGGTTTACGCGCAGCCGCTCATCGTCAGCGGCCTCCCGATCGGCGGGAAAACGCGCGACGTCCTGATCGTGGCCACGATGGCCAACACCCTCTACTACTTCGACGCCAACGACGGCACCCCGCTCTGGTCGAAGAACTTCGGCCAGGCGGCGCGGACGCCGAACGCCTGGTGGCCGGCGCTGGCGCGCTGGGGCTACCGCGACGTCTCGCCGCTGATCGGCATCGTCAGCACGCCGGTGATCGATCGCAAATCGAGCACCATCTACTTCACCGCCTACACCGAAGGTCCGCCGGTGGCCTCGGCCAACCCGCCGAACTTCCAGCAGTGGGTCTACGCGCTCGACCTTGTGACGCACGCCGACAAGATGGGCTCCCCGGTCGAAGTGCAATACCAGATCGACCTCGGCACGGCGGCGTCGCCGATGGCCGACGCCAAGCTGCCGCACGCCATCATGGCCACCGCGGAAGCGCACGTGCACGCGCGCACCGGCGCCAGTCCGATCCTCGCCTTCGATCCGCTGCTCCAGATGCAGCGTCCCGGACTGCTGATCGTGAAGGGCCGCCTGCTGCTCGCCTTCGCCTCGCACGGCGACTTCGGCGACTACCACGGCTGGGTCTTCAACTACGACGCCGCGAACCTCCGGAGCGCGCCGGGCGTCTGGGTCAGCACGCTCGACCTGACCCCCGATCGCGAGACGGTGCGCGGCGGCATCTGGCAATCGGGAATGGGCCTGACCACCGACGTCGACGGCAACGTCTTCCTGCTCACCGGCAACGGCGACTACGATCCCCAGGACGAGAACTGGGGCGACTCGGCGATCAAGCTGAGCGTCAACGGAAGCGAGATCAAACGCGCCGACACCTTCACGCCGTGCGACCAGCAGTCGCTCGACAACGCCGACCTCGATCTCGGCGCCTCCGGCATCCTCCATCCGCCGGGCTCGAAGTACGTCATCGGCGGCGGCAAGGAAGGCGTGCTCTACGTCCTCGATACGACCAGGATGGGCGGACAGGACACGAGCAAGGGGACGCAGATCGGCTGCATCAATCCGCAGATCCCGCAGCAGGTGCTGGTGAGTTGTCCGAGCAGCGAGGTCACCCCGCCGCCCCAGTGCAGCGCGGGGCGGTCGGACACGGGGCACATTCACGGCTCGCCGGTGATCTTCAAGAGCAAGACGCGCGGGAGCACGCTCTACGTCTGGTGTGAGGACGATCATCTGCGCGCGCTCACCTGGGACGAGGCGAGCGGCAAGCTCTCCCCCACCAGTTGCAAGACGTCGCAGTGGCCGTCGTGGGGCATCAGCAAGGCCATCTCCCCCGCCGCGCTGCAGCACGGTATGACCGGCGGCATGCTGTCGATCTCGTCGAACGACGGCGCGGGCGGCATCGTCTGGGCCGCCACCCCGACCAACAACAACGCCAACCAGCAGATCGTCCCCGGCATCCTCTACGCCTTCGACGCCGACAACCTGCAGAACGAGCTGTGGAACAGTTACCGGACCCGCGACCGCGACGACTTCGGCAACTACGCGAAGTTCACCCCGCCCACCGTCGCCAACGGGAAGGTGTACGTGCCGACCTTCTCCAATCACGTCAGCGTCTACGGGCTCAATCCCGCGCCGCCGCCCAATCCCGGCACGAATCTCCTGGTCAACGGCGACTTCGAGAACGGCAGCACCGGCTGGACCTTCAGCGCATCGACGGGCTCCGTCTCGCCCTGCTACACGTACTACGGCAGCGGCGCCGCGATGCTGACGGTGACGATGACCGGAGCGCAGCGCGTGTCGCAGACCATCACCGCGCCGTCCGCCGGCGACTACCGCCTCACCGCCTTCGCGCTGTCGACGTTCGTCCCGCAGTTCCTCCCGGCCGGCACCGCCGGCGGCACGCTCGGCGTCGACGTGGCCGGCACCACCGTGGCCACCCAATCCGTCTCGTCCTACACCGGCTACCTCCCGCTGACCATCGAGTTCACCGCCGGCGCCGGCCAATCGATCACCGTCTGGTACGCCGCCCCGGTGATGCCGCCCCGCTACCCGCCCGCGTTCCAGGGGAACACCTGGGCGAATCTCGATGTGGTGCGGCTGGTAAAGAAGTGAGAGGGGCGCGCTGTCTCAGAAGTACGACTGGAGGCCGAAGATCCGGAGCTTGTTGGCGAACTTGCGATCGAACGTCGCGACGGCATCGCAATGCGCCGCCATTGCAACGGCGACGATGACGGAATCACCAAGGCCGGCGAGGGTATCGGGCCAGATTTCGAGCACGCTTTTCCACCGGCACTCGTCCACGACCTGCGTGCCGGGGAAGCTGGTGATGCCCTTGACGACGGTAGCGAGGCGATCGCCGGTCACGGCGTACTGGCTCTGCACGACGTACGCGACTTCGAAGACGACGGCCTGCGGCACGATGGCGGCGATCTCGCCGTCTTCGGCGTGCCGGATCAGCGCTCGCGCGGCGGCGTGGTGCGCCGCGTTGCGGTCGATGAAAAATGAGACGAAGACGTTGGCATCGACGGCGATGCGGCGCACCTCAGATGCGCCCTCGCATCTTGCGCGCGGCAGCTACCGCCTTCACCGCGTCCGGCTCACCATGCTTGATGAACCCTTCCAGTTCCCAGAGCAAGGGCCGATCCGTGGTGACCGCGACACGGCCGCCGCGCACTTCCCATGTGATCTTGTCACCCGGCCCGATGTCGAGCGCATCGCGCACTTCCTTCGGCACGGTCGTTTGTCCCTTGCTGGTGATGGTCGAGGTAGGCATGCCGTTCGCTCCTTACTCCATTCTATCCAAGTAAGGCGCCGCGTGAGAGCGCCGGGTGAGTCGCCCCGCGTCGGTCCCTCCTGCTAATCTCGGCGAGGAGACGACAAACATGGCCAGGCGCGGTTCGGACATCGGTGCGGAGATCGACGCACTCTTCCAGCTTTCCATCGCCGAGTTCACCGAGGCTCGCAATGCACTGGCGAAGCGTCTGAAAAACGAAGGGCGGACCCTCGACGCGGAGCGGGTGAAAGCGCTGGCCAAACCGCCCGCGCCGGCGTGGGCGGTCAATCAGCTCTACTGGCAGGATCCGAAGGCGGTCGAGCGGCTGCTCGCCCTGGGCGAGCGCGTTCGCAAGGCGCAGACCGGACAGCTCAAAAACGCCGACCTGCGCGCGCTCATCGACGAGAAGAAGCAGATGACGACGGCATTGCTGGCGAAAGCCTCGGCGATTCTCGAGGAGGCCGGACATGCCGCGTCGGCCGATTCGATGCGCCGCGTGTCGGCCACGCTGGAATCGCTGGCCGCGTGGGGCCACACGGAAGGCGTCCCCGAGGCCGGCCGCCTGACCGCCGATCTCGACCCGCCGGGATTCGACACGCTCGCCCTGATGATGGGCGGAAAAAAACTCGCGGCGGAGAAGGTGCTCCTCTTCCGCGCCCCGAAACCGGTCAAAGAAGATCCGGCGGAGATGCGCGCCAGCCTTCGCGAAGCCGTGCGGGCCGCGGAAAAGGCGTTGCGCGAGGCGCATCGCGATGCGGAGCGCGCGGAATCGGCGCTGGCCAAAGCCAACGCGCGGGCCGCGGAGATCGAGGCGCGCTACGCCGAGGCGAAAGACGCGGCGCGGCTGGCCTCGAGCGAAGCCAGGAAGGCCGCGCAAGCGGTGGCCGACGCCGAACGGTCGCTGGCGAAGGCGAAGGGAACGCTCCAAACGTAAGCTCGCGGCAATTTGGTGTATCATTCCATCCCTCCAGTCTAACTTGATAGGAGGAACGAATGACTTCATTCCAAAACGCGGTATCGCTCGGCGCCGGCGACAGCGCCTTCATGCGCGAGTTGCACGCGCTGCTCGATAAACACGGCAACCTCGATCGCTTCGGTCTCTGCCTGCTCCACGAGCACTTCGCCGTCGGTCCCGGCGAGATCCTGATGGAGAGCAACGACCCCGCCGCCCGCACGCTCGCCTGCACGGTCCAGCGCATCGACCAGCTGCCGCCGTACAAGGAGACGGCGTGGCGGGTGAACGACGACGGCACCTACACCATGTTCATGGCGTGCGGCGAGGGTCCGTGCGATCCGACGCCTCAGCCGACGCCTCAGCCTACGCCGCCGACGCAGCCGCCGAAAACTTCCGCAGGTTCCAGCAGCAATTAACGCCGCATCCACGCCTCGACCCGCAGTCGCAGCTCGCGCATCACTCACTGGCCGTCGCGTGCGCCTCGCGCGTACGCGGCGGCCAGGAAGCGCGGCAGCGCGTTGGCGAGCACCGAGACGCGACCCGGGCCCGTCACCGGATAGCGGGCATCGCCGGGGTGGATCACCTCGCCGGCGAGGTAGACGTTGTAGGACGCCGGGATGTAGATCGGCACGGGGTCGTCCCACGCCGCCACGAAGCCGCCGAAGTCGAGCAGCCGCGGCGCCGGCGGCCGCTGCCGCATCCCGGAGTCATACTGCATCGAGCCGACGTGAAGGCGCATGCGCTGCGCGTTGCAGCGGAAAAGCGCCGCCACCCGCTCCGCCTCGGCGCCCCGGAAGAGGTGCTCGCGCCCGAAGGCCTCGAGGACCACGTCGGCATCGCGGCGGAAGATCTCGAACGGTCCGTCGTTTCGCAGGATGCCGTAGCTCCGCAGGAGCAGCACCAGGTCGACGACCGTCGCCAGCTCGGCGGCGTCGAGAGGATCGTCGCCCCACATGATCCGCGGCCGGGTATGCGCCCGGCGGGCCAGCGCGAAGGCGGGCTGTCGCGCGCCGTCGTCGCCGATCGCATCGAAGCCGAGGTCGAGCAGCGCGTAGGCCGGCACGACCGCGGCGGCGGAGCCGGCGCGATGAAGCACCACCGCGATCAGCCACTCGAACAGCACTTCCTGCAGCGCGTTCGTTGCGTCGAGGATCCCGGTGTAGTGCAGCTTGCGCTTCGGCGTCCTGCCGGGTCTGACACCGATGCCTTTGACGTCGATCAGCCGCTGCTGTCCGTCCACCGGAAGGATCGCCGCGCGGCCGTAGAGCGGTGCGCGGTAGCCGCGCCGCATCTCGTGGCCGATGGCGATCGGCGCATTCGTCTCCGTCTGCGCCGCCTGTGGCTTGGAGACGATCGCGCAGTGCGCCACCAGCCAGTGGTCGATTTCGCCGTCGCTCCAGCCGTCGAAGGCGAAGTCGTGCCGCAGGAGGTCGTACCGCGCGAACACCACGCGCGCCCCGGCCACCCGGTGAAACTCTTCCTCCTCCAACGGCTGCTCGACGAAGTCGCCGATGCTGGTGAGGATGGGGCCGGGCGGAAAGGGCGGGAGAACCATAACGCCATCACTATAATAATGCGCTGCGCAGGTCCCGTCATCCTGAGCCGCGAAGACGGCGAAGGATGACGGTTGGGCGTCGTGCGAGCTGTCCGTACAATTGCGCCCATGCCCCCGACGCGCCGGCTCCTCCCGCTCGTCCTTCTTCTCTTCGCCGCGACCGCGCTGGGCGACGAGATCCGCTGGCGCTCGCTCGACGTCCAGGCGACGATCGACGACGACGGAACGCTCCACGCATCCGAGCGCCACACCATGATCTTCGACGGCGACTTGAACGGCGGGCAGCGCACCATTCCGCTGCGCGTCAATCCCCCGCCGCAGCGCCTCACCTTCGATCGCGTGGCGCGCGTGGTCTCGAAGAAAAAGACCATCGACCTCACGCGCGTCAGCGGCGCGCCGGACCAGATCGACGAATACGGCGTCTACAACGACGGCACGACGATCCGCTGGCGCGCCCGCCTCGCCGACGACCCTCCGTTCCGCGGCAAGCGCATCACCTACGTCATCGACTACACGCTCACGAACGTGCTCGTCCGGCGCGGCACCCCGCTCCGCCTCGACCACGAGTTCGCGCCGGCGGATCGCCCCGGTCCGATCGAGCACTTCTCGCTGATCGTCGAGCTCCCGAAATCGCTGAGCCAGCCTCCGATCAGGATCGCGCGCGACGACATCCCGCCCGGTGACGGCGTCCTGGTGCGCGAGACCTACTGGCCTCCGAAAGTCGCGAGCGCGCCCGCGGCGCTGCAACCGGCCGCCACCGCGACGCCCGCCCCCGCCCCTCCGAAGAGAGAACCGACGTCCACGGAGACGCCGGTCACGCCATTCACCGCGCGGGGCATCGCGATCGCGCTCATCGTGCTCGCGCTCCTCTTCGTTTTCCGCTTCTTCTTCGGCGAGAGCGCCGCCGGCCGCTTCGTCCGCCTGCCGCAAGATCAGCGCCGATGGGTCGATGAGCGCCTCTCGAAGCTCGACGCCGAAGTGGTCGGCGTGGCCTGGGACGGGGTGGTGGGACAGGATGAAGTCGCGGCGATCCTGGCGCGCATGACCGCGGAGGGAAAGATCGCCAGCAGCGCCGAGAAGGGCGACATGACCCTGAAGCTCCAGGTGCCGTTCGACACGCTCCGCGGCTACGAGGCCGATCTGATCCAGGCCCTCTTCCTCGGCAAGAACGAAACGACCACGCGCGCCGTGCGCGAGCACTACGCGGCGAGCGGCTTCGATCCCGCGCGCGTCGTGGAGCACAACGTGAAGAGCGCGCTCGCCGGCTTGCCGCAGTGGGAGGACCAGGAGCGCGGCGAGTGGGCCGTGTTCTGGGTCCTGGTCGTGCTCACGGGCGTCCTGGCCGTCGCGGGAGGCCGCCGTTCCGACGTCGACGCGGGGATGGCCTCGATCTTCGGCGTCCTGGCCATCGTCGCCTGGAGTCTCACGCTGCTCTTCACCCTCGGCGCGAAACGCGCGCTGAGCGCGGTGCCGGTCCGCTTCTTCCTCGGACTCCTCGTCCCGGTCTGCAGCGTCGCGCTCGCCGTGCTCGGCATCGTGCATGGACCGAAGATTCCGGTCCATCACCTCACCGCGATGATGCTGGCGTCCGCGGCGCTGACCGTGGTCGTCCTCGCCGTGGAGCGCATGAAGATCGACCAGACGCCGCAGAAGGTGGAATTCCGCAAGAACCTCGCGGCCGCGCGCGAATGGCTGAAGAGCGAGGTCTCGACCGCGAGCACGCCGGTTCCCGACTCCTGGATTCCGTACCTCTACGCGCTCCGCCTGGCGAATCATTACTCGTGGCACGTGCAGCGCGTTCCGCCGCCGCCCGTCTATTCGCCGGTCCGGCAGTACTACGACGTCGTGCCGGCGCAGTCGTCGTCGATGCAGTCGGCCGCGTACGCGATGGAGCGCGAGGCGTCGCGCATGCGCGACGAGCGGCGGCGCATCGAGCGCGCGCGCGAGCAGATGGAGCACGAGGCGAGCCGCGCGAGCTCGTTCACCAGCTCGTGGGGGTCGAGCAGCAGCGGATCGAGCGGCTCGTCGTCGTCATCCTCGTCGTCGCCCTCCTCGAGCCACTCCTCGGGCACCAGCGGCGGCGGCAGCGCGGGCGGCTGGTAGGGGCAGTTGACGCTCTCCGGCGCCGCCGCTAGAGTCGGTCGCCATGCAGAAGACATCCATCCGTCGAGCCGTTCCATGCCTGATCGTGCTGCTGCTGGCCGCGGCGATCAACGCCACCGGTCAGGACGCGCCCGCGAGCTGCCCGGCGGTGAAGGTCTCGTGTCCCGACTCGGTGCAGGGCGGCGCGGACCTCACCTTCACCGCGAATGTCAGTGGCGGTCCAGCCAACGTCACCCCGACCTACAACTGGTCGGTGTCGGCGGGATCGATCAAGTCGGGCCAGGGGACCTCGACCATCGTGGTCGACACCACCGGCACCGGCGGCCAGACCATCACCGCGACGGTGGACGTGGGCGGGTTCGCGCGGGAGTGCAGCACCTCGAGCTCGTGCACCGCGTCCGTGGAGAAGAAAGCCGCGCCGGCCGTGAAGTTCGGCGAGTACGTCACAAAGGACCTGAGCGCGAACAAGAAGAAGCTCGACGAGTTCGTCCTCGCCCTGCTGCAGGATCCCGAGGCGCAGGGCTACATCATCGCGTACGGCGGGAAGACCAGCCGTCCGGAGGACGCGCAGAAGGCGGCCGACAACGCCACCGAATACACCATGAAGACGAGGAAGATGGACGGCGCGCGGACGCTGTCCGGTGTCGGCGGGTACCGCGAGGAGCCCGCGATCGAGCTCTGGATCGCGCCGCCCGGCGGCGCCCCGCCGATGGCCACGCCCACGGTCGCACCGGAGGACGTCAAGCCGCCGTCGCGGTAGGGCGCGGGAGAGCTCGTTCACCAGCTCGTGGGGATCGAGCAGCAGCGGATCGAGCGGCTCGTCGTCGTCATCCTCGTCATCGTCGCCCTCCTCGGGCCACTCCTCGGGCACCAGCGGCGGCGGCAGCGCGGGCGGCTGGTAGGGCAGAAGCGCAGCGCAAGGCTTTGCCGCCGCGAGACCTCGCTACCTCGAAACCCCGCAACCTCGTCTCCGGCGACGCCCTGTATCATTAAGTAATCGAACAAATCACGGAGTATCTTCGGGCCTGGGAGCAGGGGGACGACGGCGCGCTCGAGCAGCTCCTGCCCTTGGTTTACTCCGAGCTGCGGGCCATCGCCGCCAGGCATCTGGGGGCGGAGCGCCCCGGTCATACGCTCCAGCCGACCGCCCTGGTGAACGAGGCGTATCTCCGTCTGCGCGGTCTCGGCGGCGTGCCGTGGCACGATCGCACGCATTTTTTCGCTATAGCGTCGAGGATCATGCGACGACTGCTGGTGGATCACGCGCGCTCGAAGATGGCGCAGAAACGCGGCTCGGATGCGCCGAGGGTCGTGATCAGCGAGGGGTTTCACGAAGAGATCCGGCCGGCGATGGACGCGGAGGAACTGATCGATCTCGATCGCGCACTCGATGAACTGGCCGTGGAGGCGCCGCGTCTGGCCCGGCTGGTCGAGCTGCGTTTTTTCAGCGGCCTCGGAATCGACGAGGCTTCCTCCCTTCTCGGTTGTTCCACCCGTACGGCCAAGCGCGACTGGGCCTTTGCACGCGCATGGCTGCTCAACCGTCTGAGCGCCCAATCATGAACGAGCCGACTGTTCCCCATTCACCCGCGGTGATCTCGTACTTCGAGCGGCTGCACGAGCTCTTCGACCGCGTCGTCGATCTGCCGGACGGCGAGCGCGAGGCCGAGGTGGCGCGTCTCGCGGCGGAGGCGCCGGAACTGGTAGGCGACCTGCGCGCGCTGCTCGAACATGCGGAGCGGCGCGACAGTCCGCTCGACAGCGCCGCGCTGAGCCTCGCCGAAGAAGGCGGGGCGCCGCTGCCGCGCATCCCCGGCTTCCTGGTGCATCGCTGCATCGGCCGCGGCGGCAGCGCCACGGTCTATCTCGCCGACCAGGAGCACGCGGAGTTCACGCGCACGGTCGCGCTCAAGGTCGTGGACCGTCTCTTCGACGCGGGCTCGCTGCGGAGCGTGCGCGAGGAGCAGCGCATCCTCGCCCGCCTCGAGCATCCCGGCATCGCCCGGCTGTACGACTCGGGCATGACGCCCTGGGGCCAGCACTGGCTGGCGATGGAGCACGTGGAAGGACAGTCGATTCTCGAACACTGCAACGCGCGCGGGCTGTCGGTGCGCGAGCGGATCGAGCTGTTCCTGCCGGTGCTCGACGCGGTGGCGTACGCCCACGCGCGCGACATCGTTCATCGCGACCTCAAGCCGGCCAACATCTTCGTCACCGAGGGCGGCGAGGCCAGGCTGCTCGACTTCGGCATCGCCAAGCTGTCGGATCCCACCGATCAGGACGAGACCCGCACGCTGCGGCGCGCGCTGACGCCGGCCTACGCCAGTCCGGAGCAGTTGCGCGGCGACCGCACCACCGCGGCCTCGGACATCTACTCGCTCGGCGTCGTCCTGTACGAGCTGCTGGCGGGCACGCTGCCGGGCGATGACACGGAACAGCGCCGCGCCGTCGGCGGCGACGTCGACGCCGTGCTGAACAAGGCGCTCCGCCGGCAGCCGGAAGATCGATACACCCACGTGACCGCGTTCGCCGAGGATTTGCGAAGCGTGCTCGCGGGAAGGCCGGTGAATGCGCGGCGGGGCGACCGGACGTATCGCGTCCGGAAGTTTCTGCGCCGCCACCGCGCCGCGGTCGCCGGGGCGATCGCGCTGCTGCTGATCGCCGCCGCGGGCTGGCAGATCGCCAGCCGGTGGCGCGCCGCGCGGCCGGGCAACGAAGTGGCGATTTACTACGACGCGCGGCCTCTCGATTCGGAGACGCGCCGCCTGCTGCGCGAAGGCGCCGGGCGGCTGGCGCGATTCGACGGCGCCGGTGCTCGCGACAGCTTCCGGCGAGCCACGTCGTCGTCGAAGGGCCGCATGCCGGGCGAGGCGCTGGCGTGGGACGGCGTGGCGCGCGCGGAGAATTCGCTGGGCGAGATCGGCCGCGCCGCCGAAGCGGCACGCCGTGCCGGCGTGCTCATCGAGGCTCATGCCGATGCCCTGCCGAGGGACGAAGTGGAGCGGGTGCGCGCGCGCGCCCTCGCGGCCAACCGCAACTGGAACGCCGCCATCCCCGCGCTGGAGCGGTTGTTCAGCATGCAGCCCGAGCGGGTGGACATCGGTCTCGATCTGGTCGAAACGCTGCTCGCCTGCGGCCGCACCGACGCGGCGGACACCGCCTTCGGACGGTTGCGCCAGGTGCGGGCAGGTGGTGATCTGCGTATCGATCTGCTCGAGGCCGAAGTGGCGTTGCAACTATCGGAGTTCCAGCGCGCGGCGGCCGCGGCATCCCGCGTGCGCGAAGGCGCGGCGAACGTGCAGGCCGTCGCGCTAGGTCAGCGCGCCCGCCGGGTGCACGCGGAAGCGATCGGCCGCCTCGACCGGCGCGACGAAGCGCGCCGCGAGCTGACGTCGGTCGTCACGCGCGACACCTCCCTTGGCCTCACGCGCGAAACCGCCGCCGCGCGGCTGGCCCTCGGCCTGATTCTGGCGGCAGTGGCCGGCAACGACGAGACGCGCCGCACGCGCGAGGAGGCGCTCGCCGGATTCCGTCAGGCGGGAGACCGGCGCGGCGAGATCCTCGCGCGAGTGCAGCTTGCCGTGGGAGCCGGCAGGGGGAGCAAGATCGCCGAGGCGATCGGCGCGGCCGACGCGGCGCTCGCGGATGCCCGCGCCATCGGTGATCGATGGGCCGAGGGCTATGTCCTTTCCCAGCGTCTCCCGCTGTACAACTGGGCGCATGACGACGCCGCGGCGCGGGAGACCCTCGAGCCCACACTGGCGGCGCTGCGCGAGTCCGGCAACCGCCGTGTCCTGTTGGGCACGCTCACCAACGCCTGCACCCTCGCCACCGAAGCCCTCGATCTGGAAAAAGCGGAGGCATACATCGTCGAGGCCGAGGGGCTGGCGCGCCGGGTCGGCAGCCAGCTCGCCAGCGCGTTGGTCGATGGTGCGCGCGGCTCCCTCGAGCGAACGCGGGGAGACGAAGATCTCGCGCGCAAGAGCTACACCGCCGCGGTCGAAAAGGGCCGCCGTGCCGGCGTGCCGAGGGTCATCGCCGAATACCTTTCCAGACTGGCCTGGCTGGAGCTCGAGGCCGACCGGCCCGACGCGGCGGCGGAATCGGCGCAGGCAGCGATCGCCCAGTTCAACGCCATCGGCGACAAACGAAACGCGTTGTACGCCGAGGGGGTGCTGGCGTGGAGCGACGCGCGGCGCGGCGACGGCGCCGGGGCGCGGCGGCGTCTCGTCGAGCTGCGCAAGGCCGCGGCGAAGGATCCGTCGCCACTGGCGAACTTCACCCTCCTCGGCACCGAAGCTCGCGTGGCCGCGGCCGGCGGCGACTGGCGCCGCGCGATCGAGCTTCGCCGCCAGACCGTGCGCATGGCCACGGAGTGGAAGGAACAGGGCCTGGTGATCACGGAGCAGATGCATCTCGCCAAGGCGCTTCATGGAGCCGGCGACCGCCGCGCGCTGGAGGCGCTGGTCGCGGAGATGCTTCCCGAGGTCGAGCGCCACGGACTGCGCGGCGTCGCGCGCGAGCTGCGGGAGCTGGTCGCAGGCAAGAGCTGACGCGCCGGACGCTCGTGGACTTGCGGTACTGTGCCTCCCCAGTGATCTGGTCCCCTCTCGATCTGCGAAGCGCGGTCTTTCTGATCGCCGTCGGCAACGCGCTGGCGGCGACGGGTCTGGCGCTGCATCGCGGCGTGACCGGGGTGTCGCGGACCTACATCGTGGCGCGCCTCTGTCAGTCCGCGGGCTGGTTCCTGATCTGGCAGATCGGCAACACTCCGCTCTGGCTGAACTTTCTGGCCGCCAACGTGCTCCTCCAACTCGGACTGGTGCTCGAAGCGCTCGCGGTGTTGTCCGTCACCAGGCGGCGGCGAGGCGTCGAGATCTTCTACGCGATTTGGTTCGCGGTGATCGTCATAGGCACCGCGGTCCGATACTTCGTGCCTTTCACCGCGGCCGAGCTCAATCGGGTCAACATCGAGGCGTCGGTCTACGCGATGGTGATCTTCGCCGTACCGGCGATGCTCAAGGGCCGCGGCGCGGCCGGCTCGCGGTTCAAGCGAGTGCTCGCCACCCTCTACGCGGTGTTCTCGCTCAGCCTTCTTGCCCGGATCGTCATGCTGCTCTCGGCGCGCGAGCCGGTGCCCCTGTTCGCGCCGAACCTCGTGCAGACGCTCCTGTTCGTCACCGTGTTCGCGGTGGTCCTGTTCGCAACGCTCGCGTACGTGCTGCTGCTGACGGAGCGAACCGTGCAGCATCTGCAGGCTACCGAGGAAAGCTCCCGGCAGCTCGCCGATGACGTGTCGGCCCTCAATCAGCGGCTGCGCGAGGAGTCGATCCGCGATCCGTTGACCGGTCTCTACAACCGGCGCTATCTCCAGGAGAGCCTCGCCCGCGATGCCGCGATCGCGCTGCGCTCCGGCATGCCGTTGCTCGTGGCCATGCTCGACGTCGACGGGTTCAAGGAGGTGAACGACCGCGGCGGTCACGATGCGGGCGACGCGCTGCTGTGCGAGATCGCGAGCCGCCTCTCCTCTCAGGTCCGCTCCTCGGATCTGGTCTGCCGGATGGGAGGAGACGAGTTCCTCGTCGTCTTGCGCAGCGTCGCTCCTCCCGCCGCGATCTCGCTCTGCGAGCGCTGGCGAGGGTCCTTTACCACCGGGGCCACCGTATCGATCGGCCTCGCGGCGTATCGCGCCGGCGAGGAGACCATCGACGAGACCGTTCGCCGCGCGGACGCCGCGCTCTACGATGCGAAGCGGCAGGGCCGGGATCGCGTGGTGTTCGCGGATGCGGTCGGCCAGAGTAAAACCAACAGCTGACGCGCTGTCCCTTTTCTTCTCCGTTTCCCGCTTTCCCTCACGAAACGGAGGAGGAAATCATGAAGCTCTCGAGACTATGGATTCTGATCGTACTGGCCGTTGCACTGCCGATTCACGCGCAAGTCATCTCGCACTGGACCTTCGAGGAGCACCAGCTCCCCATCAAAGAGGGCGGGCGGATGAACTCGATCGCCGTCAACCCGGCGAACGGTAATGAGATGCTCGTCGCCTCGGAAACGGGCGGGCTGTTCAAGAGCGTCGACGCCGGATTTCACTGGACGCACATCGACAAGTTGCCGGTCATCTTCACGCAGTCGGTCGCCTATCTGCCGTCGGGCGCCGTGCTCGTCTCGGCGAAGGCGGATTTCCGGCGCACCAACGGCGGCGGGGTGTGGCGCTGGGACAACGTCCAGGACACCTGGACGCAGACGCTGGGCGACGTGGTTCCGGGAGAGCGCCTGAGCGCGTACGAGCTCTCCGTGCAACCGGGCTCCGGAGCGATCTTCGTGGGAACCTCGCGCGGTCTTTTCCGGAGCGGGAACGGAGGCGTCAGCTGGAGCAGCTTTTTCACTCCCGAGGGCGACCGCTCGATCATTTCCGTGCTGGCGGCCATCGACCGCGTCTTCGTCGCCGGACCGTCCGGAGTGTTCCGGCTGCGCGGCAACAACACGATCGATCCCTTCCACACCGTGGGGGCCCCCGTGCGGGAGATGCACGCATTCTCATCGTGGCCGCAAAGGGGACGGGTATTCCTCGTGAACAGCGAGGGCCAGCTCTGGGTGCACCCCAACCCTGGTGGAGGTGACGGGTGGGAGCGCCTCCTCTCGGCGCCCGTGGCGGGAAGCTGCGACGGGACCCCGTTCATCAAGTCGGTGCAGCGGGCCTACGAAGGCCGCGATGTTCTCTTTCTCTATCTGTCGGACCGCTGCGGGCTCTACACGCGCTCGCTCGTCGCGCCGGTCAACGACGCCTCACTGATCAATGGACCGTGGCAGCTCGCGGACGTCGATGAGGATGAGCCGCGCGATCTCGCGTTTGCCGGCGAGGCCCCCGCCCTCCTCGGAACGACCGCGGGCCTGCACAATCAACCCAATGGCCTGTCCCCGTGGCGCCTGGTGGGCGGCGGAAGGGACGGCGGCTACAACGCCCTGCAGATCAACGAGGTGAAAGGCCAGCTGCTCGACGGCAACCTGCTCGCCGATCTCTACATCGGCACGCAGGACACCAGGCTGTGGGCGTGGAACCAGCACAACGACGCCCTCCATCCGTACGGCGCCGAAGGCCACTACATCGAGCTGCCCCGGCGGGCCGCGCCTCTCTCCGATTGCAAGATGGCGTTCGTCGCGGACGAGCAGAGAAACACGGCGGACCGGCTTCTCGACAATGTCCAGACATGGGCCGATGCGCCGGACCACGACGGAGCGCCGGCCATGATCCGGCAGGGGCAGTACGTCCAGCAGGTGAAGCCGGGGTCCGCCGACGGGCTGGACTTGACGAGGGGTTGCGGCAAGGGATGGGAGCCATTCGCGCTGTTCACCGAGGAGCCGCGGGATCTTCCCAAGCTCGCACGAGCGGGCGATCCCAACGACCCGGCGTCGATGGACGTCGTCTACCAGGCCTACAAGGGCCCCGGCGGGAGAAACCTGCTGATGCGGATCGAGCGGCCGGTCTCCACCACCACCGGCGTCATCCCGAACTACCCGCTGATGCTGAACTTCGGCAGCCTCGGGATCAACCCGACCATGTTCGCCTGGTATCAGGTGTACGCCGTCGATTCCGCCGAGCCGATGCACCTCATCGCGGCGGACGTCGCCGACGGAGTGATGCGGGAGAGCACCAACGGCGGCAAGGATTGGACGGCGATGACCGCCCTGACCAACCAGGTGCTGGGGACCGACTTCATCTTCCGCGCCGCGTTGAACGGACCCGCCGCCGGCGAGATCTTTCCCATCGTCACGGCCGTGAGCTTCAGCCCGCAGGATCCGCGGCTGGTGCTGGCCGGGACCAGCCAGGCCGGTATCTTCGCGTCGACGGACCGCGGCGAGACCTGGACCAAGATCCCGGACAGCGAGCGCGTGACGTACGTGACCTCGTTCTATTGGGAGACCGCCAACACGGTGTTCGTCTCCACCTACGGCCGCGGGCTGTGGAAGCTGCGAAACCGGCGAATCGCCGCTCCGTTCGACGACTGGTGCGCCTCCTGCCAGGTCGTGTCGACCGATCCTTCGCCGGTTCACGGCAGCGCCCTGGTCTTCGAGGGACGCGTCCTCGGCGTGCGCACCAGCAACCGCCAGCTTCGGGAAGTCTTCGTGACGCCCGGAAGCTCCGTGGTCTTCACCGGCGACCTGAAAGACCCGCAGGAGGACATCACCATCACCGCCAGCGACGGCCGGGACCCCAAGCAGTTCGAGCCGCTGCCGAAGGGGCCGGACGGCTGGGTGGCCACCGGAGTGGTCTTCGCCAAGGACGACGAGCTCACCGGAGCGGCGTTCGCCAAGACGGAGATGAGCCTCCTCCCGCCGCCGTCCGGCAAGCAGGACAAGGACTCGACGGAATCGCCTGTCAAAGGGACGCCGTACATCCGCCTGACCGCCTCGGCATCGCGCGGCGTGGCGACGGCCGCACCGCAGGAAGGCGTCGCGCTCTCGGCGACCGATTTCACGGCCGGCTCGAGCTACGAAGTGCTCGTCGACGGCGCGCCGATCAAAGGCACGGTGACGGCGGACGGCAAAGGCTCCTTCATCACCAAGATCGCCGCACCCGCGACCACCGGCTACCACAGCGTGGCCGTGCGCCTGGCGGGCGATGAGAAGGTGATCGACTCCTCGATCGTTCTGGTGAGGTACTGAGATGTCGGAGCGCCGGCGCCGCAAGGGCGCCGGCGCTCCCGAGCTCACCGCGCACGTTCATGAGAACGAAGATACCCGGCCGGTGCGGGGAAGTACGCAGATGATCCGGCGTTCTCGCTGAGGATTCGCGCGCGTCCATCAGGACCACGGCGCGAGATCGAAGGTGGGGAGCAGAGGATTGAGAAACTGTACTCCTTCCACGCGACGCGCGTGCTCGAAGTCTTCCGTGAAAATCGTGGGGATCTGGTTCAAACGAGCGGTTGCCCAGATTTGAGCGTCGTAGTAGCTCATTCCGTGCCGGAGAACTCCGCGGCCCGCCTCCAAGACTATCAGTCCGGTGGTGTCGAGTACAGGGAGCGCCTCGGCGAAGCGAGTTGCCTGATCGAGAGCTTCCTTGATGGTGAGGATTGGGTTCTGACTGCGGGTGGTAGCGCTAACGAACTCACCAAGAATCTGGGCACTCAGGCGACCTGACCCGCTTTCCAGCAGGTGTTCGAGAGTGCGAAGCGCCGCCGTGTACTTGTCTTTTTCGGCGGGCTGGTGCGCGTACACGAGGATATTGGTATCGATCAGGACCGCTGCCATCGACCGATCCGCTCGTCATACAGCGACTCCCGAGTCCAGCCGCGACCGGCCGGAGCTCGGCGGCGCCGCCTGGCCAGTGATCGCATGAATGAAATAGCTTCGCGGCCCGCCGCGGGATCGCTTCGGTGACTGGCGCGACTGTCACCAACATCAGCGCGATCCAGCGCCTCTCGAATGATCTCCGCTTCGGTGACGCCACGCTGACTCGCCCGATGTTTGAGCAACCGGTCGTGGCGCTCTTCGATGTAGACCTGTTTGCGAATCATACATCGCAGTATACATCGCTAAAATCGTGGGGTAGCGTGCCTGATCCCCGTTTTCAGTGTCCTCTGGATGGGATTCATCCCATCGCCGATGGCTTTCATTCCATCGCGGATGGCTTTTATCCCATGCGGGATCGGATTCATCCCATGCCGGATGGGATTTATCCCATCGGGGATGGCTTAAAAGCGATCGCCGATGGCTTAAAAGTGATCGCGGATGGGATTTATCCCATCCGCGGTCGGATTCATCCCATCCCTGGATGGGATTTATCCCATCCGCGGTCGGATAAAAGTGATCGGGCCACGCGTGAATGCGATGCGGCAGCGCGATCACCCCTCGACTTCACGCAATCTCGCGTCGATTGGACGCAAACTCGGCTGAAAGTCACGCGAAATCGGCTCGAGTTCTCGCGAGAATCCCCTACGGATGCGGCAGCGTGCGATGAATCTTCGGCGGCACGTACGTCCCCGCCAGCGCGCTCCCCAGCGGCCCGTAGACGCGGAACAGCAGGCTGAAGTGACCCTTCGGCACCGGCAGCCAGTTGGCGGTGTTCTTCTTCGGCTGGTCGGCCTGGACGTAGATCGTCACCGAGCCGTCCTCCGCGGTCACCAGGCCGGGGGTGTAGGAGGCGACCACGTACTTGTCGGCGGCGTTCGGGACCAGCTCGATGTACTCCGGCGTGTAGGCCGTCATCGACCAGAAGCGCTTGTACGCGGGCAGGTCGTCCTGGGCGAACTGGATGGTGTAGGCGAAGCTGCCGCCGTCGAGCGGCAGGCCGCTGGCGTCGACGAACGCGTTCGCGTAGTAGGCGGCCTTGCGGTCGTTGCCGACCTGGATGTACTCGGTGAGCGCGGCGCGATCGAGGTAGTTCTCCCCCCAGTGCCCGACGTTGTCGAAGTGGATCCAGTTGGTCGGGCCGCGGTGCGACTGCCAGCGATTGATGATCGCCGCGTACGCGGCTTGCGCGCCGCGTACGATCGCGGCGAGTGGTTTCGAGTCGTGGTCGACCACGCTCTTCGCCACCGCGAACGCCGTGTCGAACCGCTGCATGAGCGCGCGGTCGCCGTCCGTCAGCGGCTGGGTGGCCGGATTTGCCATCGCCTCCTGCAGCGTGGTCAGGAAGGATTCCGGCCACTTGGCCAGACCTTCGTCGGCCATGAGTTTGACCGACGGCGAGAAGAAGAAGAGCGGCAGGACGAGCGTCTTTCCGAAGTCGCCGCTGGGGTCGTAGTCGGCGAGGGTCTGCATCCGGAGGCTGGCCCGGAACTGGTTGGCGGCCTCGATGTGGTTCTCGCCCGAGGATGAGTACTTGTCGGTGCGGATGGCGATGGTGGTGAAGGAGTACGGCAGCTCGACGCGGATGACGCCTTCCGGCAGGTTGTCGAAGGAGCCGCGCTCCACGAAGCCGTAGACCCCGCCGCCGGACGGCGGGTTGGAGGAGAGCTCGGTGGAGAAGATGTTGCCGTACACGTCCAGCTGGAGGATCGAATAGCTGTTCGGGTACGCCGGGATGGTCAGGATCACCGGGCCATTCGACACATCCAGGAACGCCTCGGCGTAGATGGTGTCGTCGTTGATGGCGACGACCACCTTGTACTCCGGCCCCATGCCGAGCGGTCCGGTCAGCCGGTTCTCGTAATTCTCGCCGGCCGTCTGCCCCTTGCTGTTGTCCTTGTTGATGTTGAACTGGACCCAGGTGAAATACCGCGGATAGAACCGCACCGTGTATTCGTACGCGACGTCGTAGCCTTCGACGTTGTTCATCGCTCAGTCCTCATTTTGTTTGGGGGGAGATGACCGGCGGACATTCTAACGCTTCACGCGCTTGGCCATGTCGTCGCGCAGCTTCCGCGCGTCCTGCAGGATCTGCTGGTTCCTGATGGTCGGGATGAGCCGGTCGAGCTTCGCCACCGCCTCGGCGAACTGGCCGCGGTTGGCGATCTCGATGGCGGTGTTGATGTCGCGGACATGCTGGCGCTCGCGCAGCAGCCCGAGGACGCGCGTCGTCAGCTCGTTCGCCGGCGCGAGGGCGATGGCGCGCTGGGCGGCGGCCATTCCCGGCGCGAGGTCGTCCTCGACGTGGAGGTAGGTCACGGCCAGGCCCTGCCAGGCGCGGAGGGAGTCGGGTTGCAGCTCGACGGCTCTGGCGAACATGGCGCGCGCCTTCAGCACCTCCGCCTGCGGCACCACGGCCTCGTTGTTCGCGCGGTCGATGATGGCGCGGCCGAGGAGGAAGTAGACGTCGCCGTCGTCGGTGCCGATCTCCACCGCGCGCGCGAACGCCGCCTCCGATTCCTTCTGGCGCCCGAGCTGCGCGTGCACCCGGCCGAGATAGGCCCAGGCGCTGGAGTTGCGCGGGTTCTCCTTCAGCGCCGCCTCGAAGAACCGCGCGGCGTTCGCCGCGAGGCCGAGGTCGAGCGACGAGACGAGCTGGCCGAGCTCGTAGAGGAGCACGTCGCGCGGCATCGGCGCGGGGCGCGGCGGCTCGGCGATCTTCACCTCGTCGAGCGTGTACCTGGCGTAATGGATGGTCTGCTTGCGCACGTAGTCGCGGAGCTCCTGCTCGAGCTTCGCGTACGGGATGCCGAACGCCGCGGTGAACGCCTCATGGAGCGGCTCGCCCGCGTTGGTGAGCTGCAGGTAGCGGAAGAACTGCGGGCGGCGCTCCTGGTTGCCGCGCAACAGGTAGTGCACCAGCGCCCATGACTGCGCGTAGAAGGCGCCGGCGCGGCGGCGCTCGTTGTACATCGGCGACTGCAGGGTGACGGAGACGAGCTCGCGCAGCGGGACCAGCGGCTCGCGGCGCAGCCAGGTGACGTGCGAGTCGACGGGCAGGCCGATGTCGATGCCGTCTTTCGACACGCGGAAGGTCGAGTAGTAATCGGCCAGTCCTTCTCTGACCCACAGCGGCAGCGAGGGAAGGGAGTTGTTGACGAAGTAGTGGGCCAGCTCGTGGTAGACGGTGCGGTCGACGTTGGCCGCGTCGCCGCGCAGCAGGATGACGTTCTGCTCCTCGCCGGACAGGAAGGCGCCGTTGATGCCCTCCGCCCTCCCCTGCCCCGGGAACGCGGCGTCGCGATACGGCGCGAAGGAGCGCTCGTCGGCGAAGAGAAAGATGCGCGTGGTGACCGGCGTGCGCACCTCGAGATTCGTGACCTGCCCGATCGCCGCGCGCATCCGCAGCACTTCGCGCGCGAGATTCTGCGCCGCCGCCGGCGAGGCGTTGGTGAAGATGCGGATGTCGTCCGCGCGGACTTCGAACCACTTGTCGGCGTCGCGCGGCAGCTCGATGGCCGCGGATTGCAGGGCAACGAGGAGAAGGAGGATGGCGGAGGCGCGGGCGGGCATGCGGGACAGATTACACGCGCTCCTGTCACTATGTGCCGAACCAAAAGGAGAAAAAACCATGAAGCGATTGATTCTCGCCGCCGCCCTCCTCGTCGCGCCGATGCTCGCCGCACAGCCCGTGTCGATCCCCACCCTGCAGGTCTGCAACGCCGGCAAGGTGAACGGCGTCGCCAACCTCTATCTCAGCCGCCGCGACGACATCAACACGGCCGGCACGATCGACATCACCGTCTCCGACGTGACCTGCGATCCGCAGTCGAGCAGCCCGTATCCGACCGGCACCATCACCATGCGCTTCAGCCTCACCGAGTCGACCATCAGCGACATGCAGGTCACGCTGGTGGAGCAGATGACCACGGTCGGCAAGCACACGCCCACCACCTACATGAACGGACGCTGCACCGCGAACGGCGGCACGGTCCCCTGTCACTTCTGGCTGATGTTCGTCGACAACAAGGTGCTGTCGGTCGACACGCCGCCCGACGTGGTGGGAGTGCTGGTGGTGGACCGCCTCGGCAACCGTCTCGCGTACGGCACGGGACCGATCAAGACGGGCGATATCAGTATTACGCCGTTTTGAGCACAGCGGGCAGCGGGCAGCGAGCAGCGAGCGGGCGGCGAATTCAGCGGGCGGCGAGCGGCGAGCAGCGAGCGGGCGGCGATGGCTCCTTCAGCGCGAGCGGCGAGCGGCGGGCAGCGGGCAGGCGGCGATGACCGGTCTCTCCCGCTCGCCGCTCGCCGCTCGCCGCTCGCTGCTCGCTGCTTGCTGCTCGCTGCTGCGCCGCCCTACTCGCGCGGCGCGCCGAACGGTCTCGCGATGCGATGGTAGAGATCGGGATTCTGCTTGCGGAAGGCGCCTTCCTTTCCTTCGAAGCCGAGCAGCACTCCGAAGGCGATGGAGTAGCAGGCCAGCAGGATGACGGCGCCGGCGAGCAGCGCGGGGCGGCGCATCAGCGGGGCGAGGCGCGCCAGCGCGGCCTCGATGCAGACCGCGGCGGCCATGGTCATCAGCAGGGCGAAGTCGAGGGTGTAGCGCGCCACGATGAACCAGCAGGCGGAGAGGCCGAGCAGCACCAGCCACGCGCCACCCATCACCAGGATGGCGGCGCGCGTCGATGGCTCGGCTTTCTCGCGCAGCGCGGCGAGCACCAGCGCGGCCAGGCTGCCGACCAGCGTGAGCGGGATCATCGTCCCCACGCCCGCGGTCTGCTCGGTTCCGGCGGGGAACATCGTGGCCGGGTCGAGCTGCGCGGCGCAGGCGACCGCGAACGGGAACTTGCTCCAGACGCCGACCGGCGCGGCGATGTACTGCACGGCGTTGTTGACCAGCCGCGCGAATTCGGCGGGCGTGCAGAGGCTGCACACCTTCTGGTCCAGCATGGAGAGGACGGTGATCTGGTACTTCGTCCCGAACTCGAGCGGGTTGCCGAAGCGCGCGGCGTTGTACGCCAGCAGCAGCGCGCCGATCACCGCCAGCGGGATGACCGCCGCGCGCGCGGCGCGCCAGCGCTCCGGCCGCGCCACGGCGATGAGGGCGAGCGCGGTGGGAACGACGAGCACGCCGAGGTTCGGGCGGGCGGCGATGGAGAGTCCGAGCCAGAGGCCGAGCCACGCCGCGTGGCGCGGCGACGGCGCGCGGACGAAGCGCAGCAGCGCCCAGGCCCACGTCGCCCCCATCGCGGTCCCGGCCAGGTTGGCCACCTCGTAGGTGCGGGCGAAGACGAGGACGAACGGGATGAAGTTGCCCAGTCCGAGGAGGAGGATCCAGACCGGCATCGGAATCGCCGTCTTGCCATCGAGCGCGTCGCGCACGAAACGCACCGCGGCGAGAAACGCCCACGCGGCGAAGAAGAACGACGCGAACCCCTCCGACGGATAGCCGTGCGCCACCAGGCGGAACGGCATGTAGAGCAGCAGCACCGGCACGGCCGTCCAGTACATGTAGTAGCGGCCGTTGTAGTAGCTGGTGTCCCACAGCGCCCAGGCGTCGACGCGCCCGCGCTCCGCGGGATTCCACGGGTCGGCCAGCGCGGCGAGCTTCGGCGGAACCTCCTCATACATGCTCAGCTGCCCGTGAAAGAACCCCTCGGCCAGGCTCGGGTAATAGCCGCGCCCGAAGTAGCCGCGCTCGCGGTCGTACTCCGCGCGCGGTCCGACGCGGCGGAATTCGAGGGTGCCGTCGCTGCCGAAAAAGGCGTAGACGATCAGGACGACGGCGACCGGCAGGGCGATCGCCAGCGCGTTGCGGCTCGGCAGGAGCATGCGGTGCGCGGGAGGATACACGGCGGCGGCGGCGCCATCGTCATCCTGAGCGCAGCGAAGGATCTCCCTCGGCGTGAACGAGATCCTTCGCTTCGCTCAGGATGACGGGGAGAGGTCGATGCGCCGGCAGCTCCGCAGCAGCACCAGGTCGTACACGATCTTCAGCGCGCCGGCGGCGACGAACGGCACCCAGCTGTGCCCGAGGCTGGCGATGAGGGGCATGGCCAGAACCGGGGCGAGCGCGGCGCCGGTGGTGCGCGCCACGCCGGTGATGCCGGCGGCGGCGGTGCGCTCGGCGGGATCGACGGCGGCGATGACGAAGGCCTGGCGCGTCGGCACGTCCATCTGCGAGATGGAGAAGCGCAGCAGCAGCACGGCGATGGCCAGCGGCAGGTTGGGCATGAACGGGACGAGGATCAGCAGGACATTCGACGGCAGGTGGGTGAAGACCATGGTGTTGAGCAGCCCGAAGCGCCGCGCGATGCGCGCCGCGGCCAGCGCGGAGATGCCGGCGAAGACGTTCGCGCCGAAGAAGATCGTGCCGAGCGTGGCCGGGCTGAGGCCGAAGCGGCGATAGAACCAGTAGGCCATGATGCTCTGCACCACCAGGCCGCCCGCGAAGGAGTCGAGGGCGAAGAGCGCGGAGAGCCGCGCCACAATGCCGCGTGATGATAACGATGTAGGACGGGCTTCAGCCCGTCGAGCGGTCGATTCGACGCGAGGCGACAGGAAGGCGAAGATCGCCGCCAGCGCGAGTCCGCACATCGCGTAACCGACGATCGGCGCGCGGTAGCCGGCCGCCGCGCTCACCCACCCACCCGCCAGCGAGCCGAGCGCGGTGGCGAACGAGCCGGCCAGGTTGTACCAGGCGAAGAGCGCGGTGCGGTCGTGCCCCTCCGCGGCTTGCGCCAGCGCCACCTGCTCGATGGCCAGGAACGGGCCGACCTCGTTGCCGCTCGGGCTGATCACGCCGAGGGTGGCGGCGACGACCAGGAGGGTGAAGTCGCGCGTGGCGACGAAGGCCAGTCCCGCGGCGAGCATCAGCAGCGCGCCGGCGATGAGGGTCCGCTTGCGTCCGAACGCGTCGGCGCGCGTGGTCAAAAAGAGCGAGACGATCACGTCGCCGGCCAGGGTCAGCGAAAGCAGCGTGCCGATGCGGTGGTCGTCCAGTCCGATCGACGATAGATAGAGGACCAGCACCACCGCCACGAATCCGTAGGCGAAGAGGCGCAGCGAGCGGGCGGTGAAGAGGAGGGCGGCGTCCACGACTAGGGCGCCACCTCCGCCGTCTCCACCCGGTCGGTGGCGGCGCTGGGATGCTCGCCCAGGAACTCCACCCACTCCTTCTTCAGCCCCGGGTAATGCTTGGCCGCCTCGACCAGGTCGAGGAAGCAGCCGATGGTTCCCTTCAGCCGTTTCTGCAGCATTTCGTTGGCGATGCGGCCGTCATCGGCGAAGGCGGTGTGCGCCTGCGCCAGGGAGAACATGTCGGGATAGACGCGCGCGCCGAGGTGCTCGAGGGGGACGCGCAGCGCCCAGAGGCCGCGGTTGCCGCCGGCCATCGACGGCGAGGCGGAGAGGAGAAAGGCCTGCTTGCCGTTGAAGGGCTGGGGGCGGAAGCGCGAGGCCCAGTCGATGGCGTTCTTCAGCATGCCGGGCATGGAGCCGTTGTACTCCGGCGCGGCGATCATGAAGGCGTCGCAGGCCGCGAGCGCGTCGTGCAGCCGCCGCGCGCCGTCGGGGATTCCTTTCGCATCTTCCACGTCGCCGTCGTACGACGGGCAGTCGAGCTCCGACATCGGCGCGTGATGGACGGACGCGCCGCGCTCCTCGACGATCGCGCGCACCTGGGTAATCAGGCGATGGTTGAGCGAGTCCTTGCGGAGCGAGGCGGCAAAGAGGAAGACGTTGACGGTGCGTTGCATGCTGGCTGGCGTGCACGCGCTGCGCCACGCACTTTACGACGCGCCCAATCTCCGCTCCAGCTCCTCGCGCTTCGCGCGGCTGACGCTGAGCTTCGTCCCGTCCTTCAGCCGCACGGCGTAGTCGCCGCCCGGGCTGCGCAGCATGGCGTCGACGCGGTCGAGGCGGACGATCACCGAGCGATGCACGCGGAGGAAGACCGCCGGGTCGAGGCGCTCCTCCAGCGTCTGCATCCGCTCGCGCACGGCGTAGGCGCGGTCGCCGACGTGCAGCTCCGCGTACGGCCCGCTGGCCGTGACGTAGTCGATCTTCGCCACCGGCACCACGCGCACCTGCCCGCGGCTTTCCACCGGAATGCGGTCGAGGTATTCGGCCGACGCCGGCGCGCCGGCGTCCTCCTGCAGCAGCGAGCGAAGCCGCCGCGCCAGCGACTCCACCTCGCGCATCTCCACCGTCTTGCGCGCGCGGCGGAAGGCCTGCGAGAAGCGCTCGTCGTCGAACGGCTTGAGGAGGTAGTCGACCGCGGCGCGGTCGAAGGCCTTGAGCGCGTACTGGTCGAAGGCGGTAGTGAAGATGGTGGCCGGCATCTCATCGGGGCCGATGCTGTCGACCACGTCGAGGCCGTCCAGTCCCGGCATCTGCACGTCGAGGAAGACGATGTCGGGACGGAGTCGGCGGATGACGTCGACCGCCTCGTGGCCGTCGCGCGCCTCGCCGACGACCTCCACCTGCTCCTCGTGCGCCAGGCGGTCGGCGACGTGCTGCCGCGCCAGCGGCTCGTCGTCGACGATGACCACGCGGACGGGCTCAGGCATCGACGTGGAACGGCAGCACGATCTCGGCCAGCGCGCCGCCGTCGGGCGCGTTGGTGAGGGTGACGCCGGCCGCCTCTCCATAGAGCTGCGCCAGCCGCGCCCGCGTGTTGGCCAGGCCGACGCCGTCGCGCCGCATGCCGACGCCCGGCCCGTTGTCGCGCACTGCGACCACCAGCCGATCGCCGTCGCGGCGCGCGGCGATCTTCACCACCCCCTCGCCCACCGCGCGGCTGGCGCCGTGCTCGAGGGCGTTCTCCACGATCGGCTGCAGGACGAGGTTGGGGACCAGCGCCTCGAGCGCGGCGGCGTCGACGTCGCGCTCCACGCGCAGCCGTCCCTGGAAGCGAATCTCCATGATCTCGATGTAGCGGTCGAGCAGCTGCAGCTCCTGCCGCAGCGGCACCTCGTCCGCCGCGCGGCTGTCGGTAGTGGTGCGCAGCAGCTCGCTCAGCCGCGCGATCATCTTCCGCACGCCGGAAGGATCGCGGTCGACCAGGGCGGAAACGGCGTTCAAGGTGTTGAACAGAAAGTGCGGGTTGATCTGCATCCGCAGCGCGTCCAGCCTCGCCTCGGCCAGCTGCGCCTGCAGCTGCGTGGCGTGCGCGGCGCGCTCCTGGTCGCGCAAGAAGTACTCGCGCGCGAAGCCGGCGGCGAGGATGGCGAAGTAGAAGAGGAGCTGCGGCACGAAGCGCATCCGCGCCAGCTCGCTCAGGCCGCGGTACGGCCGGTGATGCAGCGGCGCGAAGACCACCTGCCGCGCGAAGCCCAGCAGCAGGAAGACGCCGACCGCGATGAGGATGCCGACCACGATCAGCAACGGCGCGCGCCGCAGGCTGAAGCGGCTGGAGAGGCGGAAGATCAGCGGCGTCAGCGCCGCCCAGGTCCACGACTCCAGGAAGGCGACGAAGATGGGGCCGCTGGGATCGATGGGACGGAAGCCGGGGCCGCGCGGGTCGATCAGCCAGTTCACCGAGGAGAGGACCGCCAGGAGAGTCCAGAAGGTGACGATGACGGCGATCTCTCGGGGAGTCAGTGGCCGGTAGCGGGTAGCTGGTAGCACTTAGCAAGCCTACCCGCTACAACCTGCCGCCGCGTGCAACTGGTGACATCCGCGTGCAGTTCGTGTCCAAAGCGAAAGATCCCGCGCCCGACAACTGTCTATCTGCGCATCAAGGAGACTCAAATGAAAAAGATCGCTACGGCAGTTGCAGTCACGTTGTTCGGTGCGTCGCTGGCGTTCGCCGGCATGCACGGAGAAGGCAAGGGACACGGCCATCACGGCAAGGGCGGCTTCGGCGCGAAGTTCGCGCAGGAGCTCAACCTCACCGACGCGCAGAAGGCGCAGATCAAGACCATCCGCCAGGAGTCGCGGCAGCAGAACGCGGCGTTCTTCGAGCAGTCCCGCGCCACGATGAAGGAGATGTGGACGGCGAAGAAGGCCGGCGACACCGCCAAGGCCGACGCGCTCAAGCCGACGATGGAGGCCCAGCGCGCGCAGATGAAGCAGATCCGCGCCGCCGAGGACGCCCGCATCGCCTCGGTACTCACCTCCGAGCAGAACGCGAAGTGGCAGCAGCTCAAGGCGCAGCGCGCCGAGCGGCATCGCGATAAGCAGTAATCAACGATCAGGCAGTAATGAAAAAGGAGGCGGAGACGCCTCCTTTTTTGCGAGCAGGGGACAGCGAGCAGCGAGCAGGAGGGCCCCAACCTGCTCGCTGCTCGCTGCTCGCTGCTCGCTGCTCGCTGCTTCCTGCAACCTAAGTCACCTGCGTGCAGTTCATGACGCCCACGTGCAACTCGCTGAAAACCCGAAACTTCCCTCCTCCCCGCCCCGTTTCATCCGGCATGCGAAAGAAATCATTGCTCACTCTCGCCGCGATCGTCGTGATCGCCGCCGTCGCCATGCTGGTGCGCGAAGTGGCGTTCGCCAAAGAGCCGGCGGCGTACCGCTTCGCCACGGTTTCCCGCGGCGACATGAAAGCCACGGTGTCGTCGACCGGCACGCTCAACGCGGTGACCACCGTCAGCGTCGGCACGCAGGTCTCGGGGCAGATCTCCGAGCTGCTGGTCGACTTCAACTCGCAGGTCAAGAAGGGCCAGCTGCTGGCGCGCATCGATCCGACGCTCGCCCTGCAGGCGGTCACCGACGCGCAGGCCAACCTGGAGAAGTCGCAGGCGCAGGCGGTGCAGGCCTCGCGCGACTACAGCCGCAACCGCGAGCTGCTCGACGCCGGCCTGGTGGCAAAGAGTGCGTACGAGCAGACGCAGTCGTCGGCGCAGGTGGCGCAGGCCGGCGTGAAGTCGGCGCGCATCGCGCTCGACCGCGCCAAGCAGAACCTCGCCTACACCAGCATCTACGCGCCGATCGACGGCGTGGTGGTCGAGCGCAACGTGCAGCAGGGACAGACCGTCGCCGCCAGCCTCTCCGCACCGCAGCTCTTCCTCATCGCCAACGACCTGGCCAAGATGGAGATCCTGGCGCAGGTCGGCGAGAGCGACATCGCGCAGATCAAGCAGGGGCAGACCGCGGAATTCACCGTCGCCGCGCTGGCCGGCCGCACCTTCAAGGGAACGGTGAAGCAGGTCCGCCTGCAGTCGACCACGCAGGACAACGTCGTCAACTACACGGTGGTGGTCGACGTCGACAACGCGCGCGGGCAACTGCTTCCCGGCATGACGGCGCGCGTCAATTTCCTGACGAAGTCCGCCGAGGATGTGCTGAAGGTGCCGAACGCGGCGCTGCGGTTCAAACCGGCGAACGCCGCGGCACCGGCGCAGACGAAGGGCCGTCGCGGAGGGACGCTGTACGTCCTCGACGCGAAGGGGCAGCCGCAGGCGATCCAGATCCAGACCGGCATCACCGACGGCACCACCACCGAGGTGCGCGGGAACGCGCTCAAGGAAGGGATGAAGGTGATCGCCGGGGCGGCGGGCGGCACGCAGCAGAGCGCGTCGACCACCGCCACGCCGTTCCAGAGCGGACAGCAGCAGCGCGGCGGCGCGCGGGGAGGCTTCTGATGGCGAACGTGATCCAGACCGAGCAGCTGGTGAAAACCTACGCCAGCGGCACCAACGAAGTTCACGCGCTGCGCGGCATCGACCTCACCGTGGCGCAGGGCGAGTTCGTGGCCATCATGGGCACCTCCGGCTCCGGCAAGTCGACGCTGATGAACATCCTCGGATGCCTCGACACGCCGACCGGCGGCGCGTATCTGCTAGACGGCGTCCGCGTGGACGGCCTGGACAAGAACGCGCTGGCGGCCATCCGCAACCAGAAGATCGGCTTCGTCTTCCAGGGCTTCAACCTCCTGCCGCGCACCAGCGCGCTGGAGAACGTGGAGCTGCCGATGCTCTACGACCGCAGCGGCAGGAAGCGCGACACGAAGGCGCTGGCCACGGCGGCGCTGGAGCGCGTGGGGCTTGGTCAACGTGTTGACCACCAGCCGAGCGAGCTCTCCGGCGGGCAGCAGCAACGCGTGGCCATCGCCCGCGCGCTGGTCACCGAGCCGGCGCTGATCCTGGCCGACGAGCCGACCGGCAACCTCGACACGCAGACGTCGGTGGAGGTGATGGCGCTCTTTCAGGAGCTGAACGCGCAGGGCATCACCATCATCCTGGTCACGCACGAGCCGGACATCGCCGTCTACGCCAAGCGGATCGTCGAGGTGCGCGACGGCCGCATCCGGCACGACGAGCCGGTGAGCAATCGCCGCTCCGCGTCCGAAGATCTGCAACAGGAGGCCGCATGAAAACGAAGACGCTGATCCGGCTGGCCACGCAGGCCATCCGCAAGAACAAGATGCGCGCCACGCTGACCATGCTCGGCATCATCATCGGCGTGGCGGCGGTGATCGTGATGGTCGCCGTCGGCTACGGCGCGCGCACGCGCATCCGCCAGCAGATCAACAACCTCGGCACGAACATGATCGTCATCACGCCCGGCGCCGCGCAGCAGGCCGGCGTGAGCCAGGGGGCGCAGGCCTTCCCGAACCTCAGCCTGAAGGACGTGGAGAAGATCCGCTCCGAATCGCAGCTCGTCACCGCCGTCTCGCCGGTCATCGCCGGCCGCACGCCGGTGATCGGCCCGGCCGGCAACTGGCGCACCACCATCAACGGCGTCGACACCGACTACGCCGTCATCCGCGACTGGCAGACGACCACGGGCGATTTCTTCGCCGCGGACGACGTGCGCGCCGCCCGCAAGGTGGCGGTGCTCGGCAACACCGTGGCGCAGACGCTCTTCCCCGACCAGGACCCGGTCGGCAGCGAGATCCAGATCCGCAACGCGGTCTTCAAGGTGGTCGGCGTGCTGGCGGTGAAGGGCCAGACCGCCACCGGCAGCGACTCCGACGACGTGGTGCTCATCCCCTACTCCACCGCCTCGCAGACGCTCTCGGGACGGACGTTCATCCCGCAGATCCTGGCCAGCACGGCGAACGAGCAGGACATCGCCGCGGCTCAGGAGGAAATTCACGCGCTGCTCGTCGAGTCGCACAAGGCCGACGACGTCACCGTGCGGAACCAGGCCGACCTGGCGTCGGCCGCCGAGAGCTCGACGAAGGTGATGACGCTGCTGCTCGCCGCGATCGCCTCGATCTCGCTGCTCGTCGGGGGCATCGGCATCATGAACATCATGCTGGTGTCGGTGACGGAGAGAACGCGCGAGATCGGCATCCGCATGGCCATCGGCGCGCGCGGCTCCGACGTCCTCACGCAGTTCCTCGTGGAGAGCATCGTGATGGGTGTCCTCGGCGGCGTCGCCGGCCTGATCCTCGGCGTCGCCGGCGCCAAGCTCGTCGGCCACTTCACCGGCTGGGAGACGATGATCTCCCCGCTGATCATGATCGTGGCAGTCGGTTTCTCCGGCGCGGTGGGAGTGTTCTTCGGCTACTACCCCGCACGGAAGGCGGCGGCGCTGCACCCGATCCAGGCGCTGCGGTACGAGTGACTCCCGTCATCCTGAGCGGAGCGAAGGATCTCCCGCGGCGGAGATCCTTCGCCGTCTGCGCGGCTCAGGATGACGCGGGCTCGGTCAGAATCGCGTGAGCATCGCCACCCGCACCGAGCGCGGCGAGCCGGGCGAGATGTTCGTGTTGCTGTCGGCGTTGAGGTAGTAGCGCGTGTTGAAGAGGTTGTCGACGTTCAACTGCAGGCGCATTCCGCTGGTGAAGCGATAGAACGCGGCCGCTTCGAATTCGGCGTAGCCGGGGAGCGTCACGGTGTCGTCGATGGCGGCGAACATCGCGGAGCGGGCCACGACGCCGAGGCCGGCGCCGATGGCCGGGGTGAAGTCGACGCTGTTCCAGAGCGAGAAGGTGTGCGCCGGCACCTGCGCCACGCGCGCCCCTTCGCGCGCGGCGGCGGTGGCGCTGGTGACGACGGCGCGCTGGTGCGCGTAGCCGCCGGCGACGCTCCACGCCGCGGTGATGCGGCCGTTCGCGCCGAGCTCGAAGCCGTCGGTGCGCTGGCTCCCCGTCTGCACGATGCGCGTCGGGTCGTTCGGGTCAGTGGCGCGCGTGTTGGTCCGGTCGAGGCGATAGACGGCGCCGGTCAGCGACAGCGCGTTCGAGAGGTCCCACTTCGCGCCGAGCTCGAGGTTGCGCAGGCGCTCCGGCTCCAGCTGCTCGGTCACCGTGGTCAATGACGAGAACTGGTCGCCGGAGCCGGGCAGATAGGAGACGCTGGTGCTGGCGTAGAGCGACAGCGCGGCCGCCGGCTTGACGATCACGCCGAGGCGCGGCGAGACGAGGTCGTCGACGCGGCGGAGGTGGTCGGCGTTGCGGTTGTTGCGGTAGCGAAGGTCGAAGCGGTCGAGGCGGACGCCGGCGAGGAGCTGCAGGTGCGGCGTCAGCTCGAGCTGGTCTTGTACATAGATGGCTGCGACGCCGGCGGTGAGGTGATTGTCGGCATCGGTCGCGCTCTGGCGGTAGGTGACGGGCGCGGTCACGGTCGGGTCGGCGTACGGCGCGGTGATCGACGTCGTCGCGTCGTTGAAGAAGCCGGTGTTGCGGAGGTTGTCGGTCACCTGGCGGCCCACTTCCGCGCCGGCCAGGAACGTATGGCCGCGCACCTTCCAGGTCAGGTCGGTCTGGTTGAAGAGGTTCCGGCGCTGCGTGGCGTTGTTGTACGCGGTGATGGTGACGCGGCTCTTGTCCGCGCTGACCGCGCCGGGGACGTAGTTCTGGTAGCCGCGGTCGTAGTCGCCGAAGAGCGTGCGGTTGCGGATGGAGAGCTTGCCGGCGGTGCGCTCGATGGTGGCGGAGGCGAGGTCGACGTCGGCGCGGACGCGGCTGTCGTCGGCGTTGCCGTAATAGGTGTCGATCGGCACGTCGGCCGGGCGGCCGCGGTAGGACGAGATGCCGCGGTCGGCGGCGCGGCCGTCGCGGAAGTGTTCGTATCCGAGCGTGACTTTGGTGCGGTCGTCCGGGAGGAAGGTGAGCGAGGGAGCGACGCCGACGCGCTCGAGATCGACGCCGTCGCGGAAGCTGCCGGCGCTCTCGTACAAGCCGTTCAGGCGCACCGCAACGCGATCGCCGAGCGGCTGATCCATGTCGATGGCCACGCGACGCTGGCCCCACGCGCCGCCCTGCAGCCAGACTTCGCGCAGCGGCGCGAAGCCCGCCTCTTTCGTCACGCGGTTGATCACGCCGCCCGCGCCGCCGCGCCCGAAGATCATGGCGTTCGGGCCCTTCAGCGCCTCCACGCGGTCGAGGTTGTAGAGGTCGCGGTAGTACTGCACGTCGTCGCGCACGCCGTCGACGAAGAAATCGGCCGACGAGCTGTTGCCGCGCATGATCACCTGGTCGCGGTTGTTCTCGCCCTGGTGCATCACCACGCCGGGCACGTAGCGCACCACGTCGCCGACGCCGGTCATCACGCGGTCCTGCATCAGCTGGCGGGTGACGACGGTGACCGACTGCGGGACGTCGCGCAGCGGCGTGGCGGTCTTGGTGGCGCTGGTCAGGGTCTGGACGGCATAGCCGCCCGGCGCCTTCACGGTGATCGACTCGCGCAGCACCGGCTGCAGGACGAAGTCGCGGCGCTCATCGGCCTGCCCGACGCTCACCTCCTCCACCCCTTCATGCCCCTCGGCCACGATGCGCAGGAAATAGCGGCCGGGCGGAAGGTCGAGGACGAAGCGGCCGTCTGCGCCGGCGCGGGCGGTGGCGGCGGGGGCGCCGGACACGTCACCTTCGCGGAAGGCACTCACCTGCGCGGCGGCGACCGGGGCGCCGGCGGGATCGACCGCCCGTCCCTGAAACTGAATGACGGCGGCGGCCGCCGGCAGAGCGAGAACAGCCAGGAGCAGGAAACGAGGCAACGTCAACCCCTTCACCCGAAGATCATTTGAGACTGAGTCTCAATCTCGTACAACGGGCGAGACTTTGATGGTCTCAATTGCCTTTGTCAAGAGCGCGGGCGCGCGCGGCCATCACCCAGCACCAGACCGCACCTCGGCCTGGTGGTGAATCGGCACGCTGCAGGAGTTGGCGATGAAGCAGAGCTCGTGCGCGCGTGCGTGCAGCTCCAGCGCGCGGTCGACCTGGTCGGCGCCGGCCACCACCACGCGCGGGCGGAGCACCACCTCCTCGAACCGCCCGCCGCCTTTGCCGTCCTCCTTCATCAGCCCCTCCGCGCGGTCCTCGTACTCGAGCACCTGCACACCGCTGCGCGCGCAGAGCGCGAGATACGTCAGCAGGTGGCACGACGAGATCGACGCCAGGAAAAGATCCTCGGGGTTCCACCTCGTGGCGTCGCCGCGGAACACCGGGTCGGCGCTCCCCTGCAGCTCCGGCTTGGAGTCGACCACGACGCGGTACTCGCGCCCGTAGTTCGCGTAGGTCTTCGTCCCCTCGCCGCGGTTTCCGTCCCAGATTAGTCGGGCCTGATAGTGATGTTCGCCATTCCTCATAAGCGCTATTATTACGGACCCTCAATGTCCCGCTGGACCCGTACCCTGCTCGCGGCAGCACTGCTTGCGCTCGCGTCGATCGCCCGCGCGGATACGGTGCGCCTGCTCGCGCCGGCCGACGGCGCCACGCTGCGCGGCGGCTCGTTCGCCGAGCTGCGCTGGTCGGCGGCGCAACTGCCTCCGAAGACCGAGGAGTGGGAAGCGTTCCTCTCCATCGACGGCGGCAAGTACTACGCCTTCCGCGTCACGCCGCATCTCGACATCGAGCTGCGGCGCTTCACCTTCGCCGTCCCGAACGTCGATACGCGCGACGCGCGCATCCTGATCCGCACCGGCGACGAGGCGCGCGAGACGCACTTCGAGGCGCGCGGCTCGTTCTCCATCGTGCGCGATCCGGACGCCGAGATCGCCCTCCCGCATCTGCTGGTCTCCGGACGCGGCGAAGCGGCGCGCGAGGGCGATCCCGCGGTCCTGGCCTGGGCGGACGGCGCGCGCAACGGTTCCGGCGTCACGCAGAACGCCTCCCCGCCGCGGCGGCCGCGCTCACTCCGCCGGCTGACGGCGGAGGCGCACGACGAGCCGGCGGAAGCGCCGGCCGCCGACAGGATCGAGGGTCCCTTCCCCACCGCGAACAGCCAGGCCGCACCGCGCCAACACGCGCGCGCGGCCGAGCCGCTCTCCCGATCGGTCGATCTCCTTCTGGTCTGCCGGCGCAGGAACATCTAGCCCCGCGGCTCCCGCGCCGTACCCATCCAAACCAGAATCGTAAGGAGACGATGATGAAGACGTTTGTCTCATCAATTGCATTGCTTTTCCTCTTGATCGCGCCGCTCGCCGCGCAGACGCCGAACACGGCGACGCTCGTGGTCGACGTGGTCGACCAGGCCGGCGCCGCCGTCAGCGGCGCGCGGGTCTCGCTCGTCAACACCGCCACCCGCGCGGCGCGCGAAGCCGTCACCGGCAGCGACGGCACCACCACCCTCCCCGCCCTCTCGCTCACCGGCACCTACGACGTCACGGTGTCGAAGGAAGGCTTCGGCAACGACGAGCGCAAGAACATCGCGCTCCGTTCGGGCGAGACCTCCACGCTGCGCTTCAAGCTGCTGGTCGGCGCGCAGTCGGCGGACGTCACCGTCTACGGCACCACCGAAGGAGTGCGCGCCGATCCGCAGATCGGCCGCAGCTTCGACTACAAACAGATCGACGCGACGCCGATCCTCGGACGCAAGCTCTCGTCGCTGCCGCTGCTCAACTCCGCCTTCCGGCAGGGCAAAGGCACCGGCGACCTGTTCGTCAACCAGACCTACTTCATCACCGGCGCCGGCTCGCGCCGCACCACCACCTTCACCCTCGACGGCGCGAACAACGACGAGGCGTGGGGCCGCCAGACGATGATCGCCACCGTGCCGATCGGCGCGGTGCAGGAAGTGACCGTCCTCTCGAACGCCTTCTCCGCGGAGTACGGCTGGACCGCCGGCCCGGCGGTGAACGTCGTCACCAAGTCGGGCACCAACAGCCTGAACGGCGAGGCGCTCTTCATGAAGCGTCCCGGCGGCTGGCAGGCCAAGACGTTCTCCACCGACGGCTTCTGCCCGTCGTCGGTCGACAGCTGCACCACGCCGTCGACGCTCAACGCCATCAACCCGGTCGACATCCCCGACGCGCTGAGCCAGTACTCGGCGTCGGTCGGCGGGCCGATCGTGCGCGACCGGACGTTCTTCTTCGCCACCGCCGACTACACGCGGCAGGACCGCACGACGTTTCTCTCGTCGTCGCTGCCGTCATTCCTGCTGCCGGCGAACGGCGACCTCGCCTACACCGGCCACTACCGGCAGACACTGTTCAACGGGCGCCTGGACCACACCTTCACCCCGAGCCAGTCGCTGATGTTCCGCACCAACATCGACCGGATGTCGGACGACAACCCGCAGGACGCGGTCGGCGGGACCAATGCCCCCAGCGTGGCGCGCCGCTACTCGCGCCGCGCCTGGACCGCACAGGTCAACGAGACGGCCGTCTTCAGCTCGAACCTTCTCAACGAGGCGCGCGCGGCCTTCCTCAACGGCGATCCGGTGACGAAGTGGGAAGCGCAGACGCCGTCGACCATCTACACCCGCGCCGGCACGGTGCCCTTCACCATCGGGCAGTCGCGCATGTCCGACCTCTGGGGCCACCAGTTCCAGCTGTCCGACACCCTCTCGTGGTCGCGCGGCAATCACTACCTCCGCTTCGGCGCCAGCTACATCCGCCACACCTCGGGCGGCTTCGGCAACGAGCCGGGCCAGCTGACGCTCGGCACCTTCACCTTCCGCAACACCACCACCGCGCCGTTCGACCAGCTCACGCTCGCCGACGTCCAGCAGTACTCACAGCCGATCAGCTTCGGCATCGACCAGTACAACCTGGCGCAGCGCCTCTACAGCGGCTACGCGCAGGACAGCATCCACTTCGACAACCTCACCCTCGACCTCGGCCTGCGCTACGACCGCCAGACGCTCAGCGACGCCACGGACAATTTCCAGCCGCGCATCGGCTTCGGCTGGCATCCGGGCGGCGATCCGCGCCTCGCCATCCGCGGCGGCTTCGGCATCTACTACACGCAGCTGCGCACCAACCTCATCGCCGGTTACCTAGTCAACGGCCTGGATGGATTGGCGACCTACACCGCCACGCCGGGACAGCTCGGCTTCCCCACCTGCCTGACCGGCTCGTGCCTGCCGCTGAACTTCGATCCGCGCACGCTGCCGGCCTCGCAGCTGCCGGCGCGCGACATCGTCATCCGCGCCGGGATGCGCGACTTCTACACCGCGCAGTTCGCGAAGTACGGCCTCGACTTCTCCAAGCTGCCGAACTACCCCGACGAGCTGGTCAACCCGCGCAGCCAGGTGATGACGCTCGGCGCGGAGCGCGAGTTCTTCAAGGGCCTCTTCGTCGGCGCCGACGCCGTCTATCAGCACTGGACGGATCTCGACCGCACCATCGACCTCAACGCGCCGTCGGCCTTCGACCGCACCGCGCCGGGGCAGACCCGCTCCGTCGCCGCGGCGAACGCCACCCGCCCCATTCTGCCGGTCAACGGCGGCGTGCGGCAGGTCAGCGTGTTGATGAACTTCGGCGAGGCCAATTACCGCGGCCTGCAGACGCAGGTCAGCTACCGCGGCAACTCGCGCCTCTACGCCGCGCTGAGCTACACGCTGTCGAAGGCCACCAACACCTTCGAGCCGGACGGCAACGGCATCGGGCCGAACCAGCCGATCATCACCCGACTGGACGATGACGAGAACGGGCCGAGCGTGGTCGACCAGCGCCATCGCGCGGTGGTCACGCTCAGCTACGAGCTGCCGTTCAACACCATCATCGGCACGGTCAGCATGTTCGCCTCCGCCCGCCCGTTCAACGCCACCACCGGCGTCGACAACAACGGCGACGGCGCGAACAACGACCGCCCGGTCGTCAACGGGGAGGTGATGAAGAAGTCTGTCTTCCGCGGCACCAGCACGTCGGACATCGGCGCGTTCGTCGAGCATCGCCTGCACGTGCTCGACCGCACCATCCTGCTCCGCCTGGAAGGCTTCAACCTGCTCAATCACGGCAACTACCTCGGCCGCGGCCAGACGGTCTACGGCGACACCGCCACGCCGAACCCGACGTTCGGCCAGCTGGTGGCCGCCGGCAGCGCGACCAACGCGCTTCCCGCGTTCGCCAACGTCGACCCGCCGCGCATGTTCCAGGTGCAGGTGCGGTACATCTTCTAACGCGCCATCCGGACAGCAGGGCGCTGGAGATTCTCCAGCGCCCTGCTCTTTCCCGCCCCACCATCCGGCCCTTTCGCAACACCCTCACCGCTCTTCGTCCCACGTCACAGTTCCGTGCGCGCCACGGCCCTGAATGAGCGCGTATACCTCATTGCGGAGTTCAAATTCGATCCAAGGAGAATTTATGAAACGAGCAATGATGGTCATGGCAGTGGCGACGGTTTGCATCGCGGGATCGGCCGTGGCGCAGGATCGCGGCGGCTTGATCGGCAGCGGGACGCGCACCGAGAGCGACGGGCAGTGGCTGGGCAGCGGCGGGCGCACCGCGAGCGACGGGCAGTATCTCGGCAACGGCGGACGCACCGCGAGCGACGGGCAGATCATGGGCAGCGGCGGGCGTACCGCGGGCGACAGCCAGGTCCTCGGCAGCGGCATGCGCACGGAAGCCAGCAGCCAGATGATGGGCAGCGGCGCCATCACCGCGACGCAGGACGCCGGTGGCTTGATCGGTAGCGGTACGCGCACGGAAGCCGGCGGCGTCTTTATGGGCAGCGGCGGCTTCCTCGGCAGCGGCAACGTCATCGAGACGCAGGACGGCGGCGGCACCATCGGCAGCGGCACGCGCCAGATGGTGGGCAGCGGCGGATATTTCGGCAGCGGCCTCGCGGTCCTCGAGATCAGCCTGCTCGACGGCTCGAGCGTGCTGGTCGTCGTGCCGGTCTTCTAGGTTGGATCCCGGGCGGCGGGCTGAAGCCCGCCGCTCCACTCACTCGTCCTCGTCCTCGGGCCCGTCTTCATACTGAAGGAGATCGCCGGGTTGGCACTCCAGCGCCGCGCAGAGTTTCGCCAGCGTGGAGAAGCGGACGCCGCGCACCTTCCCCGCCCGGAACAGCGAGAGGTGCGTCTCGCTGACGCCGATCGCGGCCGCGAGCTGCTTCGCCTTCAGCTTGCGCGCGGCGAGGAGGGCGTCGAGCGAGATGACGATCGGCATCAGAAGATCTCGTCGAGCTCGGACTCGATGGCCGAGGCGCGCCGCAGCACGCCGGCGATCGCCTTGAGCGCCAGGCCGATCGCCGCCAGCACCATCGCCGAGGCGTCGAAGGCGATCCAGTATCCCCAGCCGAAGCCGAGGAGCCGGCAGACGCCGGGGACGACCAGGATGCGGATCAGCGAGCCGGCGACGAGCACCACGCCGACGCGGTCCAGCATCCGCGTGACCGGCGCCGCGAACAGCTCGCCGCGCGAGAACGCCGCCAGCGTCTCGCGCACCCACCACAGCCCGAGCAGGAACAACCCCTCGGGGATGAAGCTCGCGGCCTGACACGCCAGCTGCCGCAGCGCCGCGGCGGCGAATCCGCCCCGGACCAGCTCGATCGTCGCGGCGCTGAAGCGCTCCAGCACCACCAGCGCGGCGGCGATCACCCATAGAAAGGTGACGAAACGGCGCATGCGGGCGGAGTGTTGTTGGATGTCCATCGCACTCATGGTACTTTAACTCTTAGTTAAACTTCCTCCCGTCGATGCACTGCCTCCAAACCACCGACCTTCGCCACCGCTTCGCCGACCAGGACGTCCTGCGCGGCATCAGCATGCAGGTTCCCGCCGGCAGCATTTACGGCTTTCTCGGCCCCAACGGCGCGGGGAAAACCACCACGTTGCGGCTGATCCTCGGCCTGCTGAAGACGCAGCACGGCGACGTCACCGTCTTCGGCAAGCGGCTCGACCGCGAGCGGATCGCGATCCTCCGAAACGTCGGCTCGATGATCGAGAGTCCATCGCTCTACGACCACCTCACCGCGGCCGAGAACCTGTGCGTCATTCAGTTGATCCATCGCTGTCCAAGAAGCCGCATCGCCGAGGTGCTGGAGGTGGTGGGACTGGGATCGACGGGAAAGAAGCGCGTGAGGCAGTTCTCGCTCGGCATGCGGCAGCGGTTGGCCATCGCCGCGGCGCTCTTGCATCGCCCGCCGCTGATCATCCTCGACGAGCCGACGAACGGCCTCGACCCGAGCGGCATCATCGAGATCCGCAACCTGCTGGTCGAGCTCAATCGCCGCGACGGCACCACCATCCTCGTCTCCAGTCACTTGCTGGCGGAGATCGATCGCGTGGCGACGCACGTCGGCATCCTCGGCCGCGGCCAGCTGCTCTTTCAGGGGACCATCGACGAGCTGCGGCGCCAGCGACAGCAGGTGCTGTTCATCAGCCTCATCACCAGCGACAACGCCGCGGCGCTGCGCGTGGCCGTGGAGCAGGGCATCGAGGCGCGGCTGGACGACGGCGCGGTGATCCTGCCGGCGCTGCCGAACGCGCTGATCGCCGCGCTCAACCGGCGCCTGACGCGCGAGCTCGACGTCTACGAGATCCGCACCGTGCGCAACGACCTGGAGACCATCTTCATGAACCTGGTGGAGGAGTAGCGGTGAGCTCGTTCGTGAACGCCTTCCGCGGCGAATGGCTGAAGCGGAAGCGCAGCTTCGCCTCGTCGCTGGTCCTCGGCGGCAGCCTCTTCACGCCGGCGGTGGTCTGCGCGATCCGGCTGATCCACTACCGCGGCCTGCCGCGCCTCTACGCCACCGACGCGTTCTGGCAGACGATGTGGCGCGACTGCTGGGAGTCGATGGCCATCTTCTTCCTGCCGCTCGGCGCCATCCTGGCCACGAGCCTCATCACGCAGATCGAGTACAAGAGCAACGCCTGGAAGCAGGTGCATACGCTGCCGGTGAGCATGGCCACGGTCTTCCTGTCGAAGCTCGCCGTGATCCTCCTGATGATGGTGCAGTTCCTGGTGCTCTTCGCGCTCGGCGTCTACGCCTCGGCGATGCTCCCCGTCCTGCTGGTGCCCGGCGTGCCGGTTCCCAAGGGCAGCTTCTGGGCTTTGCCGATCCTGAAAGACAGCGCCGCGTACTTTGCCGACTCGCTGCCGATCGTCGGCGCGCAATACCTCATCGCGCTGCGCGCCAGCAATTTCCTCGTCCCCCTCGGCATCGGCTTCATGGCCTGGATCGGCGCGGTCGCCGCGGTCTCGT
>Ga0157377_10000069_pt1 | contig 80723 bp, 79 predicted proteins | sample M55metaG_FD_121116 | JGI IMG/M metagenome (GOLD analysis project Ga0157377, IMG submission 121116) | Miscanthus rhizosphere microbial communities from Kellogg Biological Station, Michigan, USA - M5-5 metaG | ecosystem: Host-associated > Plants > Roots > Rhizosphere > Soil | place: USA: Michigan... | reverse complement strand
GTTCCTCAGCCGCGTGGTCGACGCGGACACGGACGAGGCCGCCGGCGGCGCGGCAAAGGTCATCCGGCTGCCAACGAAGCCGTGATCGCGGTCGCGGTCAAGACGGGATCGCGAGCCGCTTACTGCGGTGGTGCCGAACAGGCGCATGGGGCCGCCTTTCCCTGGAGCACATTTGAATTGCCGGCGCGCCTATTCGGGGTAGAAGAGCCACACGCTATGTATGAGCCCGTCGCGCACGACGTATGCCGCTACTGCCTCAACTGGTTGGCTGCGAAGCCCTGAGATTCGCTCGTGGTCGACGATCTTGTTGCCCACGATCGTGCGGTGCAGAAGTTCTGCGTGGAGATCCGGAAGATTGAAGCGCGACGTTCGATAGAAATCGGCCAGCTGCTGCTTGCCCGAGATTGCCGGCGTGGTGGTGGGTACGCGGTACAGCACGACGTCTTCACTGTAGGTCGCCAGGAACGCCTGCAAGTCATGATTGTTGTAGGCGTCGAGTTGGCGTTGGACCACCGATGAAGGGCTCATGGTCTTGAGATCGTCCGCTGGCTGAAGTTTGCCGGCGCCGGCGCACCCTGCCAGCAACAAGGCAAGCGCAAGCGAGACACAGGCGAGGAGGCGATGCTGCATGGTGTCGTCGATGTTCCGTGTGCACCTCAAGAGACCGCATAGTCAATCACCACCACATCGGCCAACCACGGTTTCAACTCGCCCACGAAGGCCAGGTGCGCCGGGTGAGGCAGGTAGACGTCGCGGGCAGCCTCATCCTTGAAGGTGACCAGAAAGCAGTGGGTGAATCCCTTGTCCAGTCCCTCGGGGCTGACGTTGAGGCCCCACTCCAGCGAGAGAATTTCCGGGATCTGCGTGGCCAGCCCTGCGAATGCGGCCGCCAGATTGGCGCGGCGCTCGGTGGTGGCCTCTTCGGAAAACTTCAACAGCACGACATGTTTGATCATGGCGATGGCGATGCTCAGCGCTTCGACGGTCCTCGAGATTAGCAGTTGGACCGATGATTGAGGTGCCGTCAGCCATCAGCCGATGGCGCCATGGCCTATTGCCGCAGTGTCCGGTCGAAGAACGCCGCGATCTTGTCGAACGCTGCCTGCCTCAGCGCCGGATCGAAGCCGGGCTCGGGAAAGCCGCCGCGGGCCTGGGCTGCGCCCACGCGCTGCGCGATGTCTGCCGGAAAGGGGGCCAGGAGGTCGAAGTGACCCGCGCCGCGCAACTCGTCGAGGGCGAGGCACGACCCACAGGCCTTCAGCACGCGCTGGCTGTGGAATTCGGGCAGCAGGTTCTGGTCGCGGCTGGCGCTGACGATGGCGACCGGGATTCGGATCGCGGCCAGGCTGTCGGTCGTGAAGATCGCCCCCACCGGCACCGTGGCACTGACCGCGGCCACGCGCGGGTCGGGCCGAGGGTCCTGGGCCTCGCGTCCGCCATGCCACTCGGTCACGCTGGCCGGCAGGACGGCCTCGGGCGCATTCCGGGCACGATCGAAGTTCGCCTGCGCTCGGCCCGTGCAGTAGGGCTGGCCGTGCCGTTGAAGCAGAAGCCGAAGTCTTCGTCGCCGTGCTCGGCGCAGTGGCGTGCCAGGTCCAGCACGCGCCAGCGGGCACCGGCCATCACCAGCGCCGTGCCGCCCCCGGCCGACATGCCGTGCACGCCCACCTTGTCCACTTGCACCAGGGGCCGCCACATCGGGCTGGCTGCCAGCGCGTCGATCACGGCGCTGATCTCGCGCGGCCGGGTCGTCCAGGCGGCGGGCCCGGACTTGGACATGTCGGCATGGTTGTCGCCGCGATGCTGCGGCTGCGCGACGATGAAGCCGGCGCGCGCCAGTGTCGCCGCCAAGGCATGGTCCGTCAGCGCGCTTCCGCCGGTGCCGTGCGACATCACGACTAGCGCGTGCGGGCCTGGCGTGGGTGCGGCGTCCACGGCCACGTCGATCTCGAAGCTGCCTTGCACGAGGCGCTTCACCGGCTCGGCGGTGGGGTAGATCAGCGTCACAGGCAGGCCGCCCAATTCGGTATTGGCCATGCCGACCTGGGCATGGGCGGTGCCGTGAGCCATCGTGGCCGACAGGGCCAGCAGCAACCCCGCGGCGCGTCGGGTGGCGTGCGACAGCAGATGTGAGATCAAGGTCATTGGATGCTCCAGGCCCGGGGAAGGTCGGGCAGATGGGCGCAGTGTGCGAAGGGGGCCTGCACACGGCCAGTGGCAAGCGACGGGCTGCAGCCACGCACCGCGAAATGCAGGCCGCCGGGTGCCAGACACGGCCGGCCGGACGGGCATCCGGAGCCGGCGCGACGAGAGCCTGTGAAGCGTCCTGTCGTCATTGGCGACGCGCTGACTCCGCGAGCCAACACCTTGACCCTGTGGCCTCGGCAAATCCGGATGAGGGATTGTCCGGAAGGCGGCGCGCCTTCCGGCTCCACCAGCACATCGCCTACGGCAACACCTTCGGCGAGTACTACAGCTTCGGCCTCACTGCCTACCTCACCACCTTCGCCGTCTGGTGGGCTGCGTGGGCCATCGGCGTGGTGCTGTGCGCGGCGGCCTTGCGCGCGGTGATCGAAGGCGGCACCTTGATGGCGGTGATGCTGCGGCCCGCGCAGGCCTTCGAGGCCAGGCGCTGGCTGGAGTGGACCGGCGCCGCGCTGTATTTCGGGTTGCCGGTGTGGCTGGCGATGCAGGTGCTCGCGCGGTGAGGGCTGGCTGATGCTTTTGTAAGCGAACCATCTTTGACGAAACAATCGCGGGTTTACCCATATTTCCGGGCACACGAATGTTCATCAACATAACTAAATTCGTGGTGACAAGATAGGAGACATCGATGAACGTTCCGTTTCGCTTGCGCGCCCTCGCGATGGGCTGCGTCGCGCTCTTGGCCGGCTGCGGCGGCGGCCCTGACGTCCGGACCTTGCCGCAGTTGCCCCCGGCCACCGGTGCATCGCTTGCGTCGTGCACCGATCTCGCCAGCAAGTTCTCGTTCGCCAACACCCAGATCGGTTCTGCGACGGCGGTGGCGGCCGGCACCTTGACCGTCGCGGGCACGCCGATCGGCGCGCACTGCCTGGTGCAGGGGACGATGTACCCGCGCACCAGCGCGGTCGACGGCCAAAGCTACGCCATTGGCTTCGAGATGCGCCTGCCGAACGCATGGAACGGCCGCTTCTTCTACCAGGCCAATGGCGGCATCGACGGCAACCTCGTGCCTGCCACCGGAGCGGTCAACGGCGGCGCCGGTCTGACCAATGCGCTGCAGATGGGTTTCGCCGTCATCAGCTCTGACGCCGGACACAACGCGTCCCAGAACCCGGCCTTCGGCGTGGACCCGCAGGCCCGACTCGACTACGGCTACCAGGCGGCGGCCAAGCTGACGCCGATGGCGAAGGGGCTGATCGCGAGTGCCTACGGCAAAGGGCCTGACCGCTCGTACTTCGGCGGCTGCTCGAACGGCGGCCGCCACACCTTCGTCGCGATGACGCGCATGCCTGACCAGTACGACGGCTACCTCGCCGGGGCACCCGGCTACCGGTTGCCGCTTGCGGGCATTGCCAACATCTTCGGGGCCAAGCAATACGCCACCGTGGCCACCAACCCGGCCGACCTGAGCACGGCGTTCACGCAGGCCGAGCGCGCGACGCTCTCCGCCGCGGTGCTGGCGAAATGCGATGCGCTGGACGGCGCGACCGACGGGTTGGTGCAGGACACGAAGGCCTGCCAGCAGGCTTTCGACCTTCAGCGTGACGTGCCGACCTGCCCCGGCGCCCGCGACGGCACCTGCCTGTCGACGGCGCAGAAGACGGCGATCGCGCCGATCTTCTCGGGCGCCGTGGACGGCAGCGGCAACAAGTTCTACGCGAGCTTCCCGTACGACAGCGGCCATGCAGGCGGCGACGTGCCGTTCTGGGAGTTCACCGCCCCGCTGGTGCTGGATTCCGGCGGCGTGGGCCTGATCTGGGGCGTGCCGGCGGCGGACCCTGCCACGTTCAACGGTCCGGCGTTCGCGCTCGGCACCTCGATCGACACGATGCTGGCATCGGTGGCCGCCACCAACGGCACCTACACCGAATCGGCGCTGTCGTTCATGCTGCCGCTGCAGCCGACGCAGTTGCTGGCGCTGAAGAACCGCGGCGCCAAGGTTATGGTCTATCACGGCGTGAGCGACAGCATCTTTTCTGTCGACGACACCACCGCCTGGTACGACGGCCTGCAGGCCAACAACAATGGCGACGCGAGCAACTTCGCGCGCTTCTATCGCGTGCCGGGCATGAACCACTGCTCAGGTGGACCGTCGACCGACCAGTTCGACATGCTGAGCGCACTGGTCGATTGGGTCGAGCGCGGCCAGGCGCCCGACAGCGTCATCGCCACCGCGCGCGGGCCCGGCAATGCGGCTGGCGCCAACGCGAACGTCCCGGCGGGCTGGTCGGCCAGCCGCACGCGCCCGCTGTGCCCGTACCCGAAGGTCGCGCGGCTGAAGGCGGGCGCCACCGACCTGGAGTCGGCGTCGAGCTTCGAGTGCCGCTAGCGTTGTGAGCCAAAGGGCGCGCTCACGGGGCGCGTCCGGTCAGAACACGAGGATGCCGTACTGCTTGTGGATGGCCCGGAAGGTCCCGTCCTTCACGATCGCGTCGTAGCCCTGCTGCCACTTCTGCACCGTCTCGGGCGGCGTGGATTTCGAGAAGGCGATGTACAGCTCCTGCTTCCTTGCGACGTAGGCGATCTCGACATCGTCGCGGGCAATGCCCTGCACCTTGCAGGCCGCCGGCAGGTCGATGTCGCCGGTGAGCCATGCATCGACGCGGCCCATGACCAGCTTCTTGCAGTTCAGGCTGTCGGAGGTGGCGCTGTCGAGGTTGGTGAAGCCCAGGCCCTTGAGCCACTGCTCGCGCGCGTCGGCGAGGTAGGTGCCGATGCGCCGGACCTTGCGCGCGTCCTCGATCCTGCCGATGTGCAGCGGCGACCCCTTTTTCTTCACGAACACCCAGCTGACGTAGCCGATGGGGCCTACCCACTGGAAGAGGCCTTCACGCTGCTCGGTGCGCGTGGTGGAGAAGAGGGCGATGTTGGGCTCGGTTTCCAGTGCCTTGTAGGAGCGGGCCCAGGGCACCACGGCGATCGGCGTCGTGTCGCCGATGCGGGCCTGGATCGCCTTGACCACCGCCACCGAGGCGCCGTCCAGCTTTCCGTTCTCGACGTAGTTCAAGGGGGGAGAGTCCTCGGTGTAGAGCGACAGGTCTCCGGCGCGAGCCCAGGGGGACGCGCACAGCAGGAGGCTGAGCGCAAGAGTCGTGAGCGCCTTCATCTGACCTCCTCGCGCAGTGCGCGTGGTCGCATCGCCGAGCGTGGCCACTGTGCATGGACGCTGACCGCCTCGGGGCTTGAGACCATGGTGATCAGCGCAGCGTGCGATGTCAATGAGAGCTTGTGAACCCCCGGGCGCATTCGGCCGCGTCATCGGGGGTTGTCCGCGCGCAGTTGCTCCACGAAGGATTGCACCGACTGGCGCACCAGGCTCGCGTTGCCGGCATCCGACCCCGAGGCCGTGGCGGTGACCATGGCCACGCGGCCCTTGACATTGAGCAGCTCGGTGTAGACCTGCGACCCGTCCGGCATGCTCAGCGACGCGCAGGCGCGGTCGGGCAGGTCGCACAGCAGCTTGGCGGGCTGCAGTTCTGCGGCAAAGCGCTTCTTCACGGCGGCAAATTCGGCCGCGCGCACCGGCACGGGCCCGGGCCGCACGTCGTCGAGCACGAGTACCAGGTGGCTCGGTCCCGACAGCGTCTTGGCGCCCTTGGGCACGAAGGCGCCGATGAGGAAGCTCGTGTTGACGGCCGGGCCGAGGCGCTTGTCGGTGGACGGGTCGACGAGCCAGGGCTCCCAGCCCGGCGGTATCGTCAACGCCAATGAGCTCACCGGCGTGCGGCCGATGCGCAGCAGGTTCGGTCCATGGGGCGTGCAGCCTGCCGGGTCGGCACTGCCGGCGGCGCGCGTGCGGATGGAGACGGACTTCAGGCTGACCGGCTGCTTGCCGGGGTTGCCGGCAGGCGCGGCACCCACGATGGGCCGATCGACCAGCAGCCAGTCGTCCTGCAGCGAATAGCGCAGCTCCGACGTGAGCCCCTTGGACTTGTCGGGCACGCCGTCGAGCAGGGTGACCCGCAGCCGGCCGGGCTCGAGGACTTCATAGCCGGAGAGGATCTCGCTGTCGCCCGCGACGTTGTGGCAGCGCGATCGTGCCTTTGTCCCGTCGTACTCGGTGACGCAATCGCCGTTCTGGTCGATGCGGCTGTGGTCGGCCAGCATGACCTGGACGTGCTGGCTGCGCCAGCAGCCCAGAAGTGCGGGGTCGCTGGAGGCGGCGATGGCGCCGGTCGCTGCGAACAGCGGAATGACGAGGCCGGCGAGCACGCGTGAGACCCTGGAGCGTTGCATGGATGTCCGTCGAAGGTGGTGACGGGCGGACGATAGCAGCGGCGGCGCGTGTTCAATCCCGTGGCGCATACCCCGGCCGCAAGCGCAGCTTCGACGCCGTGCCCGAGGGATCGAACAGCACCACCAGTTCGCTCGCGGTGCGTGGGGTCTTGTCGGCGCCGGGCCACCGATACACCCAGACCTCGTACCCGCTGTCGAAGGGGATGGCGATGGCCTGGCCGAGCGCGGAGAGGACATCGGCCTTGCTGCTCTTGCCGATGGCGATCGTATCCATGGCGGCCTGCGGCGGCAGAGGTCGACCATCCGGCGTGCGGACGGCGCCGCGGCCGTCCGGCGGCGGGCCGAACATGTCCACGCCGGCGCAGCCCGCCATGCACAGGCAGGCCGCGAGGGCCGCGATGAACGGCACGCGATGGACCGGCACGGGGTTCATGGGCGGTCGTCCATGTACTCGAACTCCACCCGCGTGTCGTCCGGCCAGCTGCGGTCGCCCAGGGGAAGGAAATAGGTGCGGTCGACCAGCACCTCGCAATCGCAATAGGGCAGGTCCGACTTCAGGCCCGGGTCGTCGCTGGCCATGGCGTACAGCTGGTCGATGGGCAGGACTTCCCGCCGTGCGCCGTTCACGAGCGTCACGCTGAACAGGGGGCGGTCGGCGAAGTACAGGTACCTGGCCTCGGCGCGTTCGCAATAGCGCTTCTTGTCGGTGAACAGGTCGGCAATGCGGCCGATGGGGCCGTTGTTGGACACCAGGTCGGCCTCCAGGCCCACCATGCATTCGAGCCGCAGGTCACCCAGGCGCCGCGTGTTCGCCGGCAGCCCGGGCGTGCGGATCTCGGTGCGCCAGGTCATGCTCAGGCGCCGGCGGTTGGGCGAGACGACGGCGTTCTCCTGCAGCGCCTTGGCGTTTCGCTCCAGCACGAAGGTGTGGTCGGGCGCGATTGGCACGCGGTAGTCGAAGGTGGTGCCGATGACCTCGAGGACGATGTGGTCCATGTCCGTCCCGGGCTTGCGCGGCAAGAGCTTGAAGCGCAGCGACGCGCCGGGTGCGACGGCGGCACGCGCCCGCTCGAAATAGTCCATGCCCTGGACCATCTTTCGATAGGACTTCTCCACCGGCTCGCTGGACGTGCCGCTCACGGTCACTGGCGGCAGCGCGGTCTTCGGCTTCTCCTGCGGGGGACTTTGCTGCGCGTGCAAGGCCGAACAGCCCGCGAGCAGCGCGAGCTGCAGCGCATGCCGCAACGGGCTGCGCCTTGCCACGGCCCAGCCTCAATGCCGCTTGAAGTACTGGACCTCGCGCTCATGCTTTTCGGCCTGCTCGCGCGAGGCGAAGGTGCCGAGGTTGCGGCGCTTGCCGGTCTTGGGATCGGTCTTGCGCGAGTAGAGGCGATATTCACCGGATGCGAGTTTGCGGATCATGTGGCGCTCCTTCGGTTCGGTCAGCGCCAATGTGCTCCTTTCGCCCGCGGCGCTCTACCGGACATCGCTCAAATCCGCGCCAGACAATGCCTACGCGCGTTGAGCCGATCAGCGGCGAGCCGAGGGCTTGTTCAACGCCACCGCTGCACGGATGAGTGCCTTCAGTGCCTTTTCGTCGAGCTTGTCGCCTTCCTTGAAGTCGATGGCGCGCCGGGTGTTGCCGTCGAGGCTCGAATTGAAAAGCCCCGACGGGTCGGGCACCGAGGCGCCCTTGGCGAAGGTCATCTTCACGACCTTCTTGTAGCTCTCGCCGGTGCAGATCAACCCGTCGTGCGACCAGACGGGGTTGCTCCACTTCCATTCCTCGACCACGTCGGGGTCGGCCGACTTGATGATGGCGCGGATGCGCGACAGCATCTCGCCGCGCCAGCCGCCGAGCTGCGCGATCCGCGCGTCGATCAGCTCGGATGCGGATTCCTTGTTCACGGTCGTCGTCTTGATCATGTGAGTTGCCTCAAGCGCGTGCCTGGATCATCTTCCACCCGTTGCCCGACGGGTCGCGGAAGCCGGCATCCACCGTACCGTAGCGGTCTTCCGGGTCCTGCGTGAATTCCACGCCCCGCGCGCGCATGCGGTCCCAGGCGGCTCGGCAGTTGTCGACGATCAGCACCAGCGGCGGCATCGCGCCCTTGGCCACGATCGCGCGCACGGCCTGCGCGGTGGCGGGGTCGAGCACCGGCGGTCCGGGCACGAACAAGCCTAGCTGGAACGAGGGCTGCTCCGGGTGCTGGACCGTGAGCCAGCGATAGTCGCCGTTGCGCACGTCCGTGTGGACGCGGAACCCGAGCTTGTCGACATAGAACGCGAGGGCCTCGTCCTGGTCTCGCACATACACACCAACCACCTGAATACCTTGGCTCATGGGACCTCCTGTTGATCGGGTCCGTTTATACCGTCGGCCTCGCGGCGCCGCTTCTCCGAAACTGCGGTTCTGAGGTCGGGTCGGTGCGCGGCACTCACGATGCAGGCGGGCACGCGGTCGAGCTCGTGCGTGGCACCGCGGTGGCGTGCGCGAATGGCGCCCGGGCTCTCGCCGGTGATGTCGCGGAAGGTGCGGCCAAAGGTGCCCAGGCTCCCCCAGCCGGTCTGGAAGGCGATGTCGGTGATGGGCAGGTCGGTGTCGCGCAGCAAGGCGGTCGCCCGTTCGATGCGCCGCGTGAGCAGGTAGCGATGCGGCGGGACGCCGAAGGCCTGCTTGAACGACCGCGCGAAGTGCGCTTCGGAGACGCCGCTCACGCTCGCGAGCCGCGGCACGGGCCAGGCCTCGTGCGAGGCGGCGTCCATGCGGTCTTTCGCGCGCAGCAGGCGGCGCAACAGATCCGGGTCCTGCGCCGGATCGCACGGGGTCGTCGGGTTTGGCTTGTCGGTTCGCACGGAGGGCGATTCTGTGCCAATGGCGGGTGGGCGGTCGTCATGACCTGATCGCCAAAGGGCCGCACGGGAGGCTCTGCTGCTCATCGGTCGCGCCACGCCGCAACGGCTTCATCGACCAGTTCCTGCCCCCGCCCCTCGTACCTCGGCGAGTGGTGCATCGGCACGATGGCCCGTGCACCGGCGCGCCGCGCGATCTCGCCGGCCTGGGCTGCGGTGAGGTGGTTCTTGCGCCTGGCGTGCGCGGCATCGGCCTCGAGGAAGACGCTCTCGATGTAGAGCACGTCCACGCCGTGCAGCAGCTGCACGAGCGTGTGGACGTTGGCCTCGGTGAAGCGCAGGTCGGTGACGTAGCCGATGCGCAGCCCGGGCGCCACGTCGAGCACGAGGTGGCGCAGTTCGCCGACGCTGCGCGTCATCGCGTGGTCACCGTGCTCGTCGCGCCATTGCAGGTGAAGCGGGGTGTCGCCTGGCGCGTTCGTCATCACGGCGTGCTTGAGCTCCCGCAACCACGGGCCCGTGGTCACACCGAAGGCAGCGAGCCGGTCGGCCGCCACGCGCACATTGGCCTTTTCTTCGAGCGCGAAGGCGAGGCAGGGCATCTCGTGGTCGACGAAGCGGCCGCGCACCCGGAAGGTGGGCTCTTCATGCAGCACGTCGCCTGCCATCGGGACGCTCTCGCCGTCTTCGCGCGAGAAGGCCGTGCGGCTGGAAAAGCGCGCCTTGCGGCATCGGCCGTCCGTGCCGATCTCGCGCACCTCGATCACGAGTGGCACCGCGTAGCGATGGACCACGTTCCAGGTGTAGGCGCGCAGCTTGTGCTCGACCTGCGCGATGAAGCCCGGCCCGCCGTGCAGCGTGACGCGCGCCTTGCGCGCCAGCACCACCGCGAGCCAGTGGTCGAAGCCGCAGAAGTGGTCCATGTGCGTGTGGGTGACGAACACCTCCGACAGGCGCAGCAGCTTGCGCGGCGGCAAGGCGGTGATGTCGCCGAGGTCGAACAGCAACGCGCGCTTGTCGTCTCGGAAGTCCACGTAGAGCGCCGGGTCGCCGAAGCTGCCGTTGACGAGCTGGTGTTCAAAGAGGGACCACATGCACCGCAAGCTTGATGGAAAGCCGCCGACCGCGTTCGGGGTGGTGGCAATGTGCGCATCACTCCAAGGCCAGCAGCCAGTCTGCCTTCGCCACGCGTCCGTCGTGCAGCGTGAAGGCGAGCCGGTCGTGCGTGCCGCGCCAGTGGTAGGTCCATACCTGCGGATGCACCGACATCTCGTCGGGATGGCCCATCCATCGAAGCAGCTGCACTGCGTCGACGTGATCGGCCACCGCCCTCGTCGACAGGCATTTCATCAGCTCGTGCTTCGCGCCGCCGAAGCGGTCCACGTCGGCCATCCACGGCCCGCCGTCGAAGTGCCCACGCACCGCTTTCAAGGCGAGAAAGCGTGCCGACCAGGACGACGCATCGCCTTCGCACGCACATGAAATACCGCAAAAACCGGCCATCGCCAACAGCGCGGCAATGACCCTGATCATGTGATGCACCCCCTGTCTCGGTACTGAGAAGTACCTCAGAATCGCGCGGCGCTCGGCGAGGTCGATCACCCGCCGATGCGTGCCGATCCAGCCGGGCAGCCAGCGCTGGGAACCTCGACCACAAGGGAGTGATGTCATGGCTTTCGTTCGTCCGCGTTTTTCGCAATCGACCCTGGGCATGGCGCTCGCCGCGCTGTGCCTCGCAGTGTCCGCGTTCCCGGCCGCATCGGCCGATGACCATGGCGCCGACATGCGTGCGCTGCGGGTGCAGGAGAAGCTGCGGACCAACATCTACAAGGCCTACTTCCCGGACCTCGCCACCGCGCGCAAGGCGGCCATCACCTTCCACGCCAACCTGCTCGAATCGCAGTACGACAACGGCTTCCTCGTGCTGGAACTGACCCCGCAGGAGATCGCCACGCTGCGCAGCTTCGGCTTTCGCATCGAGAGCGCGCCCGAGTTCATCCAGATGCGCGACGACCTGCTGAACCAGATCCAGCAAGCCGCCGACGCCCGCCAGCGCATGGGCGCGGCCAGCACCGACGTGACGGTGCAATCCATCCCGAGCTACGCCTGCTACGAGACGGTAGAAGAGACCTTCGCTGCCGCCCAGGCCTTCGCGACCGCCAACCCGACGCTCGCGACCTGGCTGGATGTGGGGGACTCCTGGCAGAAGACGCAAGGCCTCGGCGGCTACGACATGCGGGTGCTGAAGATCACCAACAGCGCCATCGGCGGCACCAAGCCCCGGCTGTTCATCACGAGCGCCATCCATGCGCGTGAATACACGACGGCGCCGCTGTCGCTGGAGTTCGCGCGCTGGCTCATCAACGGCTACGGCACCAACCCCGATGCGACCTGGATCGTCGATCACCACGAGGTGCACCTGCTGCTGCAGACCAACCCCGATGGCCGCAAGAAGGCCGAAGGCGGCCTGCTGTGGCGCAAGAACACCAACACGAACTATTGCGGCGCGACGAGCAACAGCCGCGGCGCGGACCTGAACCGCAACTTCGCCTTCCAGTGGAATTCCACCGGCGGCCAGGGCTCCAGCGGCAACCAGTGCGACGAGACCTACCGCGGGCCCTCGGCGGCGTCCGAGCCCGAGGTGCAGGCGGTGCAGAACTACGTCCGCAGCATCTTCCCTGACCGCCGCGGGCCCAACGTGGGCGATGGTGCGCCGGCCGACACCATGGGCATGCACATCGACATCCACAGCTACAGCCAGCTCGTGCTGTGGCCCTGGGGCACGACGTCAACGCCCACGGCCAACGGCACGGCGCTGCAGACGCTGGGTCGCCGGCTCGCGTACTTCAACGGCTACACGCCCGAGCAGTCCATCGGCCTGTACCCGACCGACGGCACCAGCGACGGCCCGAGCTACGGCGAGCTCGGCGTCGCGGCCTACACCATCGAGCTGGGCTCCAGCTTCTTCGAGAGCTGCACGACCTACAACAACACCACCAAGCCGAAGAACCTGCCCGCGCTGATCTACGCGGCCAAGGTGGTGCGCGCGCCGTACCAGATTCCGTCCGGCGCCGACGTGACCAGCGTGACCTTGAGCAACGACGCGAGCGGCGCCGGCGTGACGCCCGGCACGCCGGTGACGATCACGGCGTCCGCTACCGACACGCGCTTCAACCAGTCCAACGGCACCGAGCCCACGCAGGCCGTCACCGGCGCCGAGGCCTACATCGATACGCCGCCGTGGTCTGGCGGCGCGCCCATCGCGCTGTCGCCGTCGGACGGCAGCTTCAACTCGACGACCGAAGGCATCACCGGCACGCTGAGCACGGCCGGCCTGCCGCTGGGCAAGCACCTCGTGTTCGTGCGTGCCAAGGTCGCATCCGGCCAGTGGGGCCCGGTGACGGCGCAGTTTCTGAAGATCACCAACGTCGTCCCGCCCGGCAACAACGAAACCGAGCCCAACGACAGCCGTGGCGCGGCCAACGCGGTGTCCACGCCGGGCTCGTGGAATGGCGCCATGAGTGCATCGACGGACAATGATTACTTCGTCGTCAACCTGCCCGCTGGCAAGACGCTCGCCGCCACGCTCACGCCGAACTCGTCGAGCGACTACGACCTCTACGTCTACGACGCGGCCGGCACGCAGCTGGGCAAGAGCGAGAAGGGCACCGGCGCGGTGGACAGCGTGTCGGTCACCAACGGCACGGGCGCATCGGCGCAGCGCTTCGTGCGCGTCAAGTACTACAGCGGCGGCACCGGCGCGACCAACGGCAAGTACACGCTGGGCCTGAACTGGTGATGGATGAGGCCTCATGGCGAGGCTTCTCTTGAGAGCCGCCGATCAAGAGAAAGCTCCTCCCCCAGCGGGGGAGGGAGCGACACTGTTTCGAGATGCATTTGCGCCCCATCCGCATCGCTTCTCCATCGATCGCGAACGGGCGGCGATTCCTAGACTGGTGCCATCGAATTCACGACCGTGCGGCCTTTTGGGCCGAGCGCGTCGACCCGCTGTACCTCCGATGGCTTCCGACCTCCTCATCCATGCAACCGGCCTCGCCGCGCTCGTGATCAACGTGCTGGCGTTGCTGTGCCGGTGCGACCTGGCGATGCGCCGGCAGTCGGTGGTGGCCGGATGCCTCTGGACGCTGAACAACATGCTGATCGACGCAACCGCGGCCGCTGCCCTGAGCGCGGTGAGCGTGAGCCGCACCGTCACCTCCGCCGCCACCCTGGACCGCGGCCGTGTTGCGCGGCGCAACACCTGTGCATTCTTCACGGCGCTCACGCTGGCCGCCGGCGCCATCACCTGGAACGGCTGGCTGAGTGCGGTGACGCTGACGGCCTCCATCATCTCCACCTGGGCGATGTTCTACCTGCGCGGCGCCACCTTGCGCCTCGTGATGCTGCTGGTGTCGGGCATGTGGATGGTCAACGCCTGGCAGTACGACTCGTGGGAGCAGATGGTGGCCAACCTCGTCACGGCCGGTGCCGCGGCCTATGGGGCGTGGCAGCTGGGCGTGCGCAAGGCCGAGGCGCCCGGCGCCGTCTAGCGACTCAAGACAGTCGCTCCGCTAGACTACGTCGCGCCAAACGCGACCCTGTCTCCATCTGCTCCGTTGAAGGCCCGGGCGGGTCACCTGTCGGCGTTGCCGATTCCTCAAGCCCGACGGCACGAGTTCATGTCATCACCTGGATCATTTGCGGCCACCAGTCAGGCGAGATCGATCGTCTATTTGATTGATCTGTGTGCTGCCGCGACGCTGCTGATTCCTGCCGCAGTCGCCGCTTGCGTGTGGGGCACGCCTAGCGCAGGCGCCCTGCAGTTCGGCGCGGTCTTCTTCGTGTATCACCTGTACTTCCTGCATTTCAAGAATGGCTGTTCGCTGGGCAAGTACATCCGCAACATCACGGTGGCAAGCATGGACGGTTCGCCCCTGCGGGTTGCTGCTTGCGTGGCACGCGCAGGCTCGATTGCGCTTCCCTGGCTACTGCTTGGGCTGGCTGATCTGCTGGTCATCCAGGACCTCTCCAAGGGACTGCCTCCCGGTGCAATCCCGACCTTCGGTGTCGCGTGGCTGCTGGTGGACCTTGTGTGTCTGGAGTGCGTATTGAGCCGCCGGACCTTGACCGACCGCATCGCCGGAACACTGGTCGTCAACCTGCCTCCGCTGCAGCCCCAGCGCGCGCCTGCCGCCCCGGCATTCAGCGCGACGGATGCGGAGTTCGGTGTCCCGCCCCGTCACCCACCTTCAGACAAGAAGTAAACGTGCAATCCACAGGAGGAGCCAATGATTCGACAACTCGTGGCGCTGCTCGCACTCTGCGTTTCTCTTTCCAGCTGCGACATGGTTTCCTCGATGAAGGAAAGCATGGCGCAGTCGGATGAAGCGGCCGCGTCCATCGAGAAGCAGGTCGGGACCAGGCCTCAGGTCGGCTTCAACTACAACAACGGGGCATTTACCGCCGTGACCGTCCAGTTCATGGCCCTGCCTTCAGCGAGCCTGCCCGATGTCGAAAGGATCGCTCGCGCGGCGGTGGTCGCCGCGTTCAAGCAGGAGCCCGAGAACCTGGTGATCTCGTTCGTCTTCAAGAAGGGCGGCGCATGAGCCGCTTGCCGTGGCGTTACCTGGTGCCCGTCGCCGTCGTCGGCCTGCTCATCGCGGTGTTCTACCAGACGACGAATGGGACGGGAATGATCAGCCAGCGAATCGGCGAGGCCGTTCATGAGCCCGGCGCGCGGGAGCTTGATCTGCCCAAACTCACGTCCTTCGGGTGGGATCGCTTCTATTTCTTCAAGCCCGGCACCTCGCGCGAGGAAATCTGCGCCTTCATCGGCGCCCCGGCGAACCGATGCCAGCTTCTCGTTCGCTACGAGGCCGTTCCTGACGACTCGAATGCGCTTGTCTTCTCGCTGAACGGCCGGCTGACCCACATGGAACTGCATGCGCTCGCCAACGGTGAATTCGACTTCAACGCGGGGCCGCAGGGCTTTGCCAAAGAGACCTCGGTGTTCCGGATCCGCCGAAGTCTTTCAGGCGTCGATCAGGAACGGATCTTCCTGGAGCCCAAGTGAAACCACCGTCGATTGATCTGTGGTGACCGCAGGCGTCGATGGGCCTTGCCACCCGGCCGGCGGGTCACCCTGCCCCACTGCGGGCTTTGCGGGTGAGCTACTGTGGGGGTCTTCCATACACCCCAGGAGACACGCCATGGCGAACCCACCGACCAACCCCTTCGGCGACGTGATGAAGACGCTCGAGCAGTTCAAGCTGCCTGGCGTGGACATGTCCGGCATCGTCGAATCCGGCCGCAAGGAGATGCAGGCCATCATGGAGGCCAACCAGGCCGCCTACGAGACCATGCAGGCGCTTGCGCGCAAGCAGACCGAGATGCTTTCCGGCGCCTTCCAGAGCATGCAGGAGACGGCCAAGAGCGGCTTCGGCGGCGATCCGGCCAAGCAGGCCGAGCTGATGCGCAAGGGCTATGAGAAGGCGCTGGCCGACCTGAAGGACATCGCCGAGATGGCGCGGCAGTCGCAGGCCGATGGCCTGGCGCGCATCACCGAGCGTGCCAACGAGCACATGGCGGAAATCAAGAAGTTGATGAAGCCCGGCAAGTGAACTGGCAGGCGGGCCGCTGCGCTCGCGGCGCGGCGGGACCGCCGCCCGGCATCCCCTGAGGGCGGCGCACTCAGTCCGCGCGCTCTCGCCGGTAGCTCAGCAAGCGTCCCTTGTAGGCCCCACCGTCGGCCAGCGGGTCATCGAGCCGACACTCCGTCAGCTCGAAGCCGATGCCGCGCATGCGCTTGGAAAAGGCCGATCGGTTTGCGCGGTCCGGGTCCACGATCAGCACCTCGGCCGCCGCCGTGGCGTTGCGCTCGATGAAGCCGGCCAGCACGCCGCCGTCATCGCGTTCGTAGAGCACGTCGCTGCCGATGATGAGGTCGAAGCGGCGCAGCGGGCCGACGTCGGTGGCCCAGTGGCTGTGCTGGTAGGCCATGGGCATGAGCCCGTTGAGCCGTGCGTTCTCGTGCAGGAAGCCGGCCGCCAGCGGATGGCAATCGCTCGCGGTGATGTCCGCGCCGCGGCGGTGGCTCACGAGGCTCGCGAGCCCGAGGCCGCAGCCGATCTCGAGGATGCGTTCGTCCGCGCGCACCGGCCGCAGCGCCATCTGCACGGCGAGCTGGCGGCCGGATGGCCACAGCAGGCCGAACAGCGGCCAGGCGGCATCGCTGATGCCGATTGCCTCGGCCTCGCCGAGCGCGTCGAAGAACTGCTGGCGATCGAGCAGGGAGCGGATGTGCAGCGACTCGACGTCGCCGATGGCCACGCGTTCGTTCTTGGTTTGATAGCCTGGCATGTGCGGCGGAGCTTACCGGAGCAAGCTGACGAGGGCGCCGGAAGGTCTTTGCGGAAGGAAATCACAGCTGCACGCACCGGGCCCGCTCGCGTCACGGCGGTCTCACACCTCGGTGGCTTCGCCGCTCGCGCGGTCGATCTGCTGGGCCAGCTTGTCAGGCCGCGTGGCCTGCTCCAGCACCGTCAGGTCGGGGTCGCCGTCGAAGCGCACGTCGAGCTTGGCGCCGATGGCCGCGAGCATCTGCAGCATCTTGGTGTTCTCCTGCTCGGTGAGCAGGTTGATCTGCAAGTCCAGCGCGTTGCGGCGCTCGGCCAAGCGCGTCTCCTCGTTCTGGCTGATGAGGATGAAGGTGGACAGGAAGATCGCCTCCAGCGACACCATCAGCGTGAGGAAGATGAAGGGGAAGGGGTCCACGTGCTTCACCCCAGGCCACACGTTGACGCCGATCCACACCGCGAACCAAACCACGTGCACCCACGCGAAGGTCATGGTGCCGCAGAAGCTCGCCACCGCATGGGCCACGCGCTGCGAGAAGCTGCGGTTGAGCTTGGCGGCGCGCTCCAGTTCGACGATGGCGCGCACGTTCTGTTCGGTCAGCTCGTCGACCGAGCCGGCATCGCGGTAGCGACGGCCGTTCGGCCGGTTCTTTGCCGGCGGTGATGTCATGCAGGTCTCCTTGTGCATGAGCTTGGCAAGCCGCGTGCCGGCTTAGGATGTGCCCATGGCACCACCACTGCCGATCCTTCACCTGCGGCCGCTCACCAGGGCGGACTTTCCACTGCTGCAGCACTGGCTGGCCCAGCCGCACGTCAAGCGCTGGTGGGATCATGAATTCAGCGACGAGGCGGTGGAGGCCGACTTCGGCGCCTGCATCGACGGCCTGGAGCCGACGGACTTGTTCGTCGGGCTGGCGGGCGATGAACCGGTCGGGCTGATCCAGCGGTACGCGATCGCGTCGTACCCGGCGTACGTGCAAGAGCTGTCGCCGGTGGTGGAGCTGCCCGACGGTGCATTCAGCGTCGACTATTTCATCGGCGAGCCAGGGCGCCTGCGTCAAGGCCTGGGGGCGGCCTTGATCCGGGCTTGCATCGAATCGATCTGGCGGGACCATCCTTCGGCGAGTTCGGTGATCGTGCCGGTCAACGCGTCCAACCCGGGGTCATGGCGGGTGCTCGAGAGAGCCGGGTTTCGGCGGGTCGCGGAAGGTGAGTTGACGCCTGACAACCCAATCGATGACAAGCTGCATTGGGTATACCGGCTCGACCGCGATGACGATTCATGTGCCAGGGCGAGTGCCTGGGCGCTTCCTTCCTGAGAGTCACTCACCTCGCCGAGCCCGAAACTCGCTTGGTGAGATGCCCATCCAGCCTTTGAATGCGCGTGCAAAGCTCTTCTCGTTGCCGAAGCCCGCTGCGTGCGCGACCTGCTTCACCGGCTTGTCGCTGCGGGTGAGCATGTCCACGGCCAGGTCGCGGCGGGTCTGGTCTTTCAAGGCTTGCAGCGACGCGCCTTCGTCCAGCAGTTGCCGATGCAGCGTGCGCGTCGAGATGTTCAGCTCTCGCGCCAATGCGTCGGCGGTGGACAGCTCCGCGCCGCGTTGCCGCAGGAGCTCGCGCACGCGCTGCACCAGCAGCCGGTCGCGGCGGTACTGCAGCACGGTGAGCGGCAGGGCGCGCTGCAGCATCGTGCGCAGCGCCGCCTCGTCGCGCCGCAAGGGCATGGCGAGGTACTGCGCATCGAAGCTGAAGCCCGCCTGCGCGGCGTTGAAGTAGACCTGCCCGGGAAAGAGCAGCGGGTACACGCCCTCGTGTGGCGGCGGCGCGAAGGGGAAGCTCGCCTCGCGCAAGGGGATGCGTGAATCAATGGCCCAGCAGGCGTAGCCGTGCAGGAAGCGCAGGCTCGTCACCAGGCAGAACTCGCGGAAGGCGCCGAGCTTGCGGCGCTCGTCGATGGCGAAACGGGCGGTGTCGCCCCGGCGCTCGAGGCTGAGGATGATGTCGTCGGTGAGCAGGCGGTGGTGCCGGCACCACCGCTTGATCGCGACGCCGAGGTCTGGCGCGGTGATGGACGCGCGGCACAGCATGCCGTAGCTGCCCCAGGGCAGCTTGCGGCTGAACCAGCCCAGCGCCTCGTCGTCCAGCTCCTGCATGGCGGCACCGGAGATGGTCTCCATCTGCGCGGCGGTGATGCGGCCATCGGCGCGGCGCAGCTGCGATGGCGTGATTTGTGCCTGCTTCAGCGCAGCGGATGGGTCCACGCCGTACTTCTCGTAGGCCAGCACGATGGCGCGCACGAAGGCCATGGGCGTGGCGGCGGTGCGTTCGGCGCGCAGCGGGCGAAGCGTGGGGGAGGGGTGTGGCGGGTTCACGCGTGCAGTCTCGCCTCGGCTGGCAGGATTTGCAACCTGGGTGGCAGCACTTGGGGCTGTGGCTTGTTTACCCTCGCTCGGTGTTTCCCTTGGTGGTGCGTGCGGGCGGCGTGAGGAATATCCTTCGCGGCAGGCCCACGCCCCCAGCCCGGCCTTCCCCCAGCGGGGGAGGGGGCAAGACAACGAAGGTCACGCATGCCCGCGCTCGCATCCAAGCTCAACGCTCGCTCCGAAGACTTCAAGGCCAATGCTGCCGCCATGCGCGCGCTGGTCGACGACCTCAACGCCCGGCTCGCGAAGATCGCGCAGGGCGGTGGCGAGGGCCCCCGCGCCAAGCACCTCGCACGCGGCAAGCTGTTGCCGCGCGACCGTGTCGAGATGCTGCTGGACCCGGACACGCCCTTCCTCGAAGTGGCGCCGCTGGCCGCGCTCGACCTGTACAACAACGACGCCCCTGGCGCCGGCATGATCGCGGGCGTGGGCCGCGTGTCGGGCGTGGACTGCATGGTCGTGTGCAACGACGCGACGGTGAAGGGCGGCACCTACTACCCGATGACGGTCAAGAAGCACCTGCGCGCGCAGGAGATCGCGCAGCAGAACCGGCTGCCGTGCATCTACCTCGTCGATTCGGGCGGCGCCAACCTGCCCAACCAGGACGAAGTCTTCCCCGACCGCGACCACTTCGGGCGCATCTTCTACAACCAGGCGCAGATGAGCGCGCAAGGCATGCCGCAGATCGCGGTGGTGATGGGTTCGTGCACGGCCGGCGGCGCCTACGTGCCGGCGATGAGCGACGAATCCATCATCGTGAAGGAGCAGGGCACCATCTTCCTCGCCGGCCCGCCGCTCGTGAAGGCCGCCATCGGCGAGATCGTGAGCGCCGAAGACCTGGGCGGCGGCGACGTGCATACGCGGCTGTCGGGCGTGGCCGACCACCTCGCGCAGAACGACACGCATGCGCTGGCCATCGCACGCCAGGCGGTGGCGCACCTGAACTGGCGCAAGGAGGTGCCGCTGCGAACCATCGAGCCCCGCGCTCCGCTGTTCGACCCGCAGGAGCTGCATGGCGTGATCCCGACGGACACGCGCAAGCCCTTCGACGTGCGCGAGATCATCGCCCGCATCGTGGACGGCAGCGAGTTCGAGGAGTTCAAGGCGCGATACGGCACGACGCTCGTGACGGGCTTCGCGCACATCGAGGGCATGCCGGTGGGCATCATCGCCAACAACGGCGTGCTGTTCTCCGAATCGGCGCAGAAGGGCGCGCACTTCATCGAGCTGTGCTGCCAGCGCAAGATTCCGCTCGTGTTCCTGCAGAACATCACCGGCTTCATGGTGGGCCGCAAGTACGAGAGCGAAGGCATCGCCAAGCACGGCGCGAAGATGGTGACAGCCGTGTCCGCGGCCAACGTGCCCAAGTTCACGGTGATCATCGGCGGCAGCTTCGGCGCGGGCAACTACGGCATGTGCGGCCGCGCGTATTCGCCGCGCTTCCTGTGGATGTGGCCCAACGCGCGCATCAGCGTGATGGGCGGCGAGCAGGCGGCGAGCGTGCTGGCCACCGTGCGGCGTGACGGCATCGAGGCCAAGGGCGGGTCGTGGTCGAGCGACGAAGAAGCGGCGTTCAAGAAGCCCATCCTCGAGCAGTTCGAGAAGCAGGCGCATCCGTATTACTCCAGCGCCCGGCTGTGGGACGACGGCGTCATCGACCCGGCCGACACGCGCCGCGTGCTGGCGCTGGCGATCAGCGCGAGCCTGAACGCGCCCATCCCCGACGCGAAGTTCGGCGTGTTCCGGATGTGATGGCGCGATGACGGCTGCACGCACATCCAGATTCATCGCGGTGCTGCTGGCCGGCGCGTGCCTGGCGCATGCCGCGTGGGCCAAGGTGGTGGAGGAGCAGCGCGACGTGGAGGTGTCGGTGGTCGACGCCTACAACAAGCCCGTCACCCACACCATCAAGCTCACCATCTTCCACGACGACAAGACGCCGGCGCCGCGGCCGGTGATCGTCATCAACCATGGTCGCGCCGCGGAGGCAGCCGAGCGCGCCGCCATGGGCCGTGCGCGTTTCAGCGACACGTCGAAATGGTTCGCCGGCATGGGTTTCGCCGTGGCCGTCCCCACGCGCATCGGCTACGGCGTGACCGGTGGCGACGACGTGGAAGAGACCGGCACCTGCACGACGCGCAACTACCCGCCCGGCTACCTCGCCGCGGCCGCACAGACCCTCGCGGTGCTGCGCGTCATGCACGAGCGCGACGACACGCTCAAGGACCGAGATGTCGTGCTCGGGCAATCCTTCGGCGGCGCGACCGCCATCGCGGTGTCCTCGCTGTCGCCGCCAGGCATCGTTGCCGCGATCAACTTCGCGGGCGGCGGCGGCGGCAACCCCAAGACCCAGCCGCAGCGGCCTTGCAGCCCGGTGCAGCTCGAGCGCATGTTCTCGCAGTTCGGCAAGACCTCGCGCATGCCCACGCTGTGGGTCTACACCGAGAACGACATGTACTTCGGCCCGCGCTATCCGCGCGAGTGGTTCGAGGCCTTCCAGAAAGCCGGCGGCGTGGGCGAGTTCGTGCAGTTCCCGCCGCACGGCGAGGACGGCCACGGCCTGTTCGCCAAGCATCCCGCCACGTGGCGGCCGCTGGTGCTGGAGTTCCTGCGCAAGCAGGGGTTCGACCTGGAGCCCACCAAGCCATGAAGCATCACCTTCTCATGCTCGCGCGCTACAACCTGTGGGCCACGCGCAGGCTCTGGCAGCACGTCAATGCGCTCAGAAGGCTGGACGATGCACGGCTGGCCGGCTCGCTGAGCCACGACAGCACGAAGGGCGTGCCGTCCCCGCTGCCCTTCGTGCCCACCCTGACACACGTGTTCAACCATGGCACGCACCACCGCGGGCAGATCACCGCCATGGGCCATGCGTGTTCCGAGTTGGATCTGCTGCCGATGTTGCGAGAGGAGGTGATGCCATGAGTTCGTTCACCATGCTGGAGATCACGCGGCCGACGCCGCACGTGGTGCAGGTGTTCCTCAACCGCCCGGACGTGCGCAACGCGTTCAACGAGACGCTCATCACCGAACTGCAAGAGGCCTTCGCCGGCTTCGCGTCGGACGCCGCGCTGCGTGCTGTGGTGCTCGGCGGCCACGGCAAGACCTTCTGCGCGGGCGCCGACCTGGCGTGGATGCGCGCCATGGCCGACTACACGTGGGAAGAGAACCGCGGCGACGCCCAGGCCCTGGCCGACATGCTGTGGACCATCTACAGCTGCCCGGTGCCGGTCATCGGCCGCATCCATGGCGATTGCTACGGCGGCGGCGTGGGGCTGGCGGCGGTGTGCGACATCCTCGTCGCGGCCGACGTCGCGGGCTTCTGCCTGAGCGAGGCGCGCGTCGGGCTGCTTCCCGGCACGATCAGTCCCTACGTCATCCGCGCGCTGGGCGAGCAGGCCTCGCGCCGCTACTTCGTCACCGCCGAGCGATTCGGTGCGGTGCAGGCCCAGGCGCTGGGTTTCGTGCATGCGGTGTGCCTGAGCGAGGAGCTCGATGCCAAGGTGGACGAGCTCGTCGCCGCCATCGTCGTCAACGGCCCGATGGCCGTGCGCGGCTGCAAGGAACTGGTGCAGGACGTGGCGCACCGGCCCATCGACGCCAGCCTGCGCGACATGACGGCACGGCGCATCGCCGACATCCGCGCGAGCGAGGAAGGCCGCGAAGGCGTGCAGGCCTTCCTGAACAAGCGCAAGCCGGCGTGGGTGCAGGGTGGTGGCTCGTGATGTCCAATCTCTTCACCACAGAGAACACAGAGGACACAGAGTGGAGGAAAGAGATGCGTTGTCGGAGCGGGTCATTGGATGCGCCATCGAAGTTCATCGCAGCCTTGGGCCCGGGCTGCTCGAGAGTGCCTATGAGCAATGCCTGGCCCACGAGCTGTCGTTGAACAGGATCGAGTTCCGTATGCAAGTCCCGATGCCAATCGCCTACAAGAGCATTCGCCTCGACTGCGGATTCCGCTTGGACCTCGTCGTCGAAGACGAACTGCTCATCGAGCTGAAATCCGTGGAGAAGGTTCTTCCGATCCATGAGTCGCAACTACTGACCTATCTCAAGCTGTCGGGCCTGCGCACCGGACTGCTCATCAACTTCAACGAACGACGCCTCGTTGAGGGCATTCGCAGGTACAAGAATTGATGAAAGAACTCTGTGTTCTCTGTGTCCTCTGTGGTTAAAAGCATTGACGAATGCCACATGAAATGACCACCACACAGCTCCTGTCCATCGCCGCGGCGCTCGGCTGGGCGAGCGGCTTGCGGCTGTATGCGGTGCTGCTGCTCACGGGCCTCGCCGGTGCGCTCGGTTGGGTGCAGCTGCCGCCGGGCCTGCATGTGTTGCAGCATCCGCTGATGCTCGGCGCGAGCGGGCTCATGCTCTTCATCGAATTCTTCGCCGACAAGATCCCGGGTGTCGATTCGCTGTGGGACCTGATCCACACGGTGATCCGCATCCCGGCAGGCGCGGCGCTCGCCGCCGCGGTGTTCGGCGCGGACCAGTCGACGTGGTCGGCCGCCGCCGCGCTGCTGGGCGGCACGCTCGCGGCCACGAGCCACGTGGCCAAGGCGACGACGCGCGCGGCGGTCAACACCTCGCCCGAGCCCTTCTCCAACATCGGCCTGTCGCTGCTGGGCGATGCGGCCGTGCCGGCGGCGCTGTGGCTGTCGTGGTCGCACCCGGTGGCCTTCTTCATCGTGCTGGCGATCGTGCTGGTGGCGATGGTGGCCGTCACGATCGCGCTTGCGAGATTCCTGCGCGCCATCGCCCGCCGCATCGCCGCCTTCTTCGAGAAACGCCACGCCAACTCACCTGAGAAGGTGTGAGGCAATCCGACATGCCCGCTCATCCCGCCCAAAGGCACCCACTCTGCGTTGCAAATGCTCGCCGTAGCCCGAGCTACGTCTGCGCTTTGCGCCTTGATTGGGTGCCTTTGGGCGGGCTGCTCGGGCACGCCGAATTGCCTCACACCTTCTGAGCGCTGGAACTGACATCACAAGGGACGCCTGCATGTTCAACAAGATCCTGATCGCCAACCGCGGAGAGATCGCCTGCCGTGTCGCGGCCACCGCCCGCAAGCTCGGCATCCGCACGGTGGCGGTGTACTCCGACGCGGATGCGAACGCCAAGCACGTGATGGCCTGCGACGAGGCGGTGCACATCGGGCCCTCGTCGCCCAAGGAAAGCTACCTGCGCGGCGATCGCATCATCGAAACGGCCAAGGGCACCGGCGCGCAGGCCGTGCATCCGGGTTATGGCTTCCTGAGCGAGAACGAGGACTTCGCGCAAGCCTGTGCCGACGCGGGCCTCGTCTTCATCGGCCCGCCGGCCTCGGCCATCAAGGCGATGGGCCTCAAGGCCGAATCCAAGCAGTTGATGGAGAAGGCCGGCGTGCCGCTGGTGCCCGGCTACCACGGCGGCAACCAGGACCCGGCCTTCCTCAAGCGCGAGGCGGACCGCATCGGCTACCCGGCGCTCATCAAGGCCAGCGCGGGCGGCGGCGGCAAGGGCATGCGGGTGGTGAATGCATCGGCCGAGTTCGATGCGGCGCTCGCCTCGTGCAAGCGCGAGGCCATCAACAGCTTCGGCGACGACGCGGTGCTGATCGAGCGCTACGTCACGCGTCCGCGGCACATCGAGATCCAGGTCTTCGGCGACACGCAAGGCAATGTCGTCTACCTCTTCGAGCGCGACTGCTCGGTGCAGCGCCGCCATCAGAAGGTGCTGGAGGAAGCGCCCGCGCCCGGCATGATCGAGGCACGCCGCCGCGAGATGGGCGAGGCGGCGGTGGCCGCGGCCAAGGCCGTGGGTTATGTGGGCGCGGGCACGGTGGAATTTATCGCCGAGCCGACCGCCGAGGGCGACCTGCGCTTCTTCTTCATGGAGATGAACACGCGTCTGCAGGTGGAGCATCCGGTGACGGAGGCGATCACCGGGCTGGACCTCGTCGAGTGGCAGCTGCGCGTGGCCAGCGGCGAGCCGCTGCCGCTCAAGCAGCACGAGCTGCGCATCCACGGGCATGCGATCGAGGCACGCATTTGCGCCGAGAACCCTGACGCGAACTTCCTGCCGGCGACGGGGCGGCTCGATGTGTACCGCACGCCCGACGCAAAGAGCTTCGAGCGCGGCGACGTGCGCTTCGACGCCGGCGTGCGCGAAGGCGACCCGATCTCGCCCTTCTACGACTCGATGATCGCCAAGCTCATCGTCTGGGGCGCCGACCGCGAGCAGGCGCTGGCGCGGCTGGATGCGGCCTTGTCGCAGACGCACATCGTGGGCCTGCACACCAACGTCGCCTTTCTGCGGCGCGTGGTGCGCAGCCGCTCGTTCTCACAGGCGGACCTGGACACGGCGCTCATCGAGCGTGAACGCGCGGCGCTGTTCAACGCGCCACCGCTGCCGGTGGAGGTGGCCGCGGCGGGTGTCATCGCGCATGCGCTCGCCAAGGAGCAGGCGCTGGAAGACAGCGACCCGTGGTCGCGCCGCGACGGCTGGCGCCTGCACGGCGCGGCGGTGCGTCGCTTCGACCTCGACGTGGCCGGCCGGCATCACGTCGCGAAGCTCGAACGCACGCACGGCGGCGAGATGCTGCTGGCGGTGGGCGAGCAGCGCCTGCCGCTCAGGGTGGCCTCACGCGGCGCGCAGGTGCACGACGTGACGCTGGGTGGCGTGCGCCACGTGCTGTCGGTGTACGCGGTCGGGGAGCGCATCAGCATCTTCGCCCCGCAGGGGTCGGCGGTGGTGGACGAGTTCGACCCGATCGCCCATGCGGCCGACGGCGCGAGCGAGGGTGGGCGGCTCACCGCGCCGATGCCGGGCAAGGTGATTGCCTTCCTTGCCAAGGCGGGGGATGCGGTCAAGCTGGGCCAGCCGCTCGCGGTGATGGAAGCGATGAAGATGGAGCACACCATCACCGCGCCGCGCGACGGCACGGTGGCGGAGCTGCTGTATGCGGTGGGTGACCAGGTGGGCGAGGGCGGCGAACTCTTGCGCCTCGCTGCTGCTGGGTCCCCGCCCCCTCTGGGGGCGGGAGCAAGACCTCAATGATGATCGCGCCGCAGCCACTTCGCCGGATTGAGCCAGCTGCTCTTGCCAGCGGCACGCGGCGTGACCGCCGCGGTGAGCACCGGCAGGTTGTCCGGCGGCTGCGACATGCCGAAACCCGAGGTGTCACCAGCCCAGGCGGTATCCTGCACTGCATGGCCGCCGGCCACGTGGGCTTCTGCCTCGAGGGTGACGGCCCGTTGGTATTGCCGGCCGAGGGCGACCAGTTCCGGGTCTCCCGAGCCTTCGCACACCCACAGCACCTCGCGGGCCACTTCCTCGTGCTTGAGCATCACGGCCACGTCCACGCCTTCACCAAGATTGCGCAGCAGGGCAAAGTGGATACGGGTTGCAATGCGCAGACGGGTATTGAGGTCCACAGCGATTCCTTGAGAGTTGGGCTGATGGTGTTCCCGCGACCGGCGAGGCGCTATCCCTAGATGCAGGGGATGGCTTCACGCAGTCGATCAAAGTGAGAAATTTGTCATGCTTCCTGAACGCGTCAAACTGGTCGATGTAGGCCCCAGAGACGGCCTGCAGAACGAAAAGCAGATGGTCGATGCGGTCCACAAGGTCGAGCTCGTCCATCGCCTGCAAGCCGCGGGCCTGCACGAGATCGAAGTCACGAGCTTCGTGAGCCCCAAATGGGTGCCGCAAATGGCGGACAACGCACAGGTGATGGCCGGCATCCGCCGCCAGCCGGGCGTGCGCTATTCGGTGCTCACGCCCAACATGAAGGGGCTGGAAGCGGCGCTGGCCGCACCGCGCGGCGAGTGGCCGGACGAGGTGGTGGTGTTCGGCGCGGCGAGCGAGGCCTTCAGCCAGCGCAACATCAACTGCGGCGTGGCCGAGAGCATCGAGCGCTTCGCGCCGGTGGTGGCCGCGGCGCACGCGCAGGGCATCAAGGTGCGCTCGGCGATCTCATGCGCGCTCGGCTGTCCCTACCAGGGCGAGGTCACGCCCGATGAAGTCGAGCGCGTGGTGCTGCTGATGAAAGGCATCGGCGTGGACCATTGCGGCGTGGCCGACACCATTGGCGTGGGCACGCCCCGCCGCGTGCAGGCGGCGATGGAGCGGGCGTTGAAGCACTACCCCGTCAGCGAGGTGAGCGGCCATTTCCACGACACCTACGGCCAGGCGCTGGCCAACATTTACGCCTGCCTGGAGATGGGCATCGCCACCTTCGACGCGAGCATCGCGGGGCTGGGTGGCTGCCCCTATGCCAAGGGCGCGACGGGCAACGTCGCGACGGAGGACGTGGTGTACCTGCTGCGCGGGCTGGACATCGAGACGGGCATCGACCTCGACCGCCTCGTCGATGCCGGCGCCTTCATCTCCGAAGTGCTGGGCCGCGCGCCGGTGTCGCGGGCGGCGAAGGCCTTGCTGGCGAAGCGCAGCTGAACCCGGGCGTCCAGCCTCCGGGCTGGCAGACCGTGTCCACGTTCCACGGCTTTACGGCAGCGGCAGAGTCGGCCGGGCCGCTGAGGTATTTCCGCTTAAGCTCGCAGATGGCGAATGCGCTTTCGCACTCCCGCACCCATGGCACGCAATCGAGACCCGAACGCATTCCAGCAGGTCGTCACGCTCGCCATGGTGGCCGAAGCGGCCGGCGTTTCACCGAGCACCGTCTCGCGCATCCTCACCGGCCACGCGAAGGTCAGCGACGACAAGCGCGCCGCGGTCGAAGGCGCCATCGCGCGCCTGAACTACCAGCCCAACGTGCTCGCGCGCGGCCTGGCGCAGGGCCGCACACTGAGCATCGGCGTGCTCACGCAGGACATCAACAGCCCCTTCTACGGCGAGGCGCTGCGGGGCATCGAAGACGCTCTGGTGGGCACGGGCATCGTGCCGCTCTTCGTGAGCGGCCACTGGAACGTTCAGGACGAGGTCGAGCGCATGACGCACCTGCTCGGGCGCCGCGTCGACGGGGTCATCGTGCTCACCGGCCGGCTCACCGACGAGCAGATCCGCAAGTACGCGCGGCGCGTGCCCATCGTCGTCACCGGCCGCAACCTGAAGGGCCCGAACATCGCGTCCATGCGCGTGGACGACTTCCAGGGCGCGCAGCGCGCCACCCGGCACCTCATCGAGCTCGGCCATCGTCGCATCGCTCACATCGCAGGGCCCCAGGACCATGCCGATTCGGTCGAGCGCCTGAAGGGCTACCGCACGGCGCTGGAAGAAGCCCGCATCAAGTTCGACGCCAAGCTCGTCGTGTACACCGACTTCCATGAGCCGAGCGGCGTGCTCGCGATCAACCGGCTGATCGATGCGCGGCAGACGTTCACGGCGGTCTTCGCCTCCAACGACCAGACGGCCTATGGCGCGCGCCTGGCCTTCCACCAGCGCAAGATCCGCGTGCCCGAAGACGTGTCGCTGATCGGCTTCGACGACCTGCCCGGCTCGCGCTACATGATCCCGCCGCTGTCCACCATCCACCAGCCGGTGTATGAACTCGGCCAGCAGGCGGCCGCGGTGCTGCTCAAGCTGATCGAGGGCGGCAAGAGCCGCGTCATGCTGCCCGAGCCGGAGCTGGTGGTGCGGGAGTCGACGCGGCGGCTGCGAGCCTGAGACTCAGAACAGCGGTTTGGTGTGGTTGAACACGTGGCTCACCGCCGTCGTGTTCGTCGCGTGGCAATCGAAGCAGTTGCCGCCCTGGTTGAAGGTCTCCATGGTCGTGTTTTCCAGCTTGTTGGTGCCGACCTGGTTGCCCGCGGTCGGGCTCGCGCCGAAGATGGTCCAGGTGGTGCCCTCGTGGAAGTAGTTGCGGCGCAGGTCCGCCGGGTCCAGCGTCGAGCGCACCACGTTGTTGATGCTGATGACTTCGGCGTTTGGATTGGCGCTGCTGCCCGGCAGGCCCCACGGCATGGTCCGCAGCACGTTGCTCGGGCTGATTGAAAACGGCGCCACGGGGACGATGTGGCTGCCGTCGGCGCCGCCCATGCGCATGTGCTGGCTGTTGAACGGCGCAGCGGCGCCGTTCGCGGTGAACACCCAGTTGCCCGCGGTGTTCTGCGGAATCGTCGTCGTGCCGCTCGGCTGCTTCGAATAAGTGAACGCAGCCGGCGGGCCATTGCTCACATGCTCGAAGGTGGACCACAGCAGCTCGGGGTGCCCCTTGGTGCTGCCCACCACGTGCAGGCCCACCATCGCGAGCGTCACCGAGCGCGTGCCGTTGGGCACCCAGTCGGCCGGGTTGCTCTTGTCGTAGCTCGGCACGATGGCCTTCATCTGGATGAACTTGTCTGCGTCCACGAGGCCCGCGGCTTCCACCCATGAGGACTTGATCTCGATGGCCAGTGCTTCCGGGTCGATGACCGGGGGCTGTCCATGCGCGGCCGCGAACGCGATCACGGCGTCCAGGTCCGACTGCGAGACGGGAAACTTGGTGCCGCCCGGCACGCTCGCGCCCTGCATGGTGCGATAGAGCGCGAACACGTTGTTCACGGTAAGCGCGTAGTACACGAGCGAACCGTTCTGCGCCATCAGCACGCCGCCGTCGGCCTGGCCCTGCTCGGTCTCCTGGAAGTGGCCGAACAGGTCGAGCAGCACGAAGCGGTCCTTGAAGGCCAGCTTCTGGACCAGCTCCGTGCGGTCGAAGCCTTCGAGGCGTTCCAGCCGGCGCTCGAAGGGGCGCAACTGCTGGTCGTTCTTCGAGCGCAGGAGCGCGCGCGGCGCCCTGATCGCCTGGCCGGCGGTGTCCAGCAGCACCGGCGGTCCTTCCTTCTGCAGCCGCACGTCGCCCACCTCGACCTCGTTGCCGTCGCCGTCCTGCACGAGTTGCCGCCCCGAGGGGGCCACCACAGGCGGCAGCACCTCGAGCAGCCGCAGCGTGCCCTTCTGCAGCACGATCGGCAGGTCCAGGACGCCGCGCTGCGCCGTGCGCAGGTTGAAGGCGCGCAAGGTGCCGGCGCTGTGCGGCTCGAAATGCCGCTGGCCGGACGCGTCCGGCAGCGACACGTCGAAGAAGGCGCCCGAGTTCATCACCAGGCCGCCCGCGCTGCCGTAGCGCGGCGGCGCAGGCGAGGTGAGCCACAGGAACATCTGCTCCGACCACTTGTAGAAGCTGCAGTTGGGGACGTCGGGAAACAGCACGCTGTTGGCCGGCTTGACGGCGCCATTCAAGGTGGCAGTGCCCGACTCGAACCAGCTGTTGACCTCGGCGGGCGTGATGGAGGCGGCACAACTGCTGCCTGCGTCCGGCGGAAGCACGAATTGCGTCAGGCTGCAGGCGGTGAGCGCGGCGGCACATGCCAGCAGGGTCAGGCGTCCGCGGTATTTCGGAGCGTTCATGAAGCTTCTCCTTGAAGCGAGGGACTTGTCGGATCTCGCCGGCGCGTTGCCGGGGTCCTGTCCGCTGCGACAGGGATGCAACATGCGAAGGCGTGCGATGCGTTCGAGCATTCCGCAACCGGGCCTTGAAGGCATCCACTGGCTTGGTGAGACTTCGGTAGCCCCCACGTTCGAAGGGCGGCGCATCGCCCACCTCTACAATTTTCGGCATGGACATCGACGACAAGCCCGAAGGTTTTCAGACCGTCTCTCGCGCACTGCATGAGCGCGGCCATCCGCACGCGCCCATCTTCCTGGAGACCGCGGCGCGAACATCGCAGGAAGCCGCCGATGCGCTGGGCATCCTCGTCGGCCAGGTGGCCAAAAGCGTGATCTTTCGGCGCAAGAGCGACGACGTCGCCGTGCTCGTCGTCACCTCGGGCGACCGGCGCGTCGACGAGACGAAGGTGGCGGCCCTCGTGGGTGCCATCGGTCGCGCCGATGCCGAGTTCGTGAAGACACGAACCGGTTTCTCCATCGGGGGCGTCGCGCCGATCGCGCATGAGAGCACGCCAGTCACGCTCATCGACCGCGAGCTGTTCCGCTTCGATGAAGTGTGGGCGGCGGCCGGGCACCCGAACGGCGTCTTCAAGCTCAGTCCGCGCGAACTTGAAGCCTTGACCCAGGCGCCGGTGGTGGATGTGGTGATGACGGCGTAGGCGCCTGCCCGCCATTGGCGGACTTTGACTGATGGCGGATGAACCCCAGGAGGGCATCAATCCCTTCGCTGAAGGTGCCTGCAATGCTTAGCGGGCATACATCGCCGCATTCAGGAAGACAAGGGCGAGCCACCCCAGGCCCAGGAGGATGCCCGTCAGCACGAACGCGATCAACAAGACCGCGTGCTTGCGGGTGAGCGCGACGATCAGCCCCATCAGCAAGCAGAAGACCGCAGGGCCGCCTGCAAGCATCGACAGTTGTCGCACTTGCGTGGCCACGTAAAGAAGGCCGGCGCCGCCCAGCAGGAGGATGGCCGCTGCGATGACCTTGGCGACTGTCCACGCCGGCGAGAGGTCGCCGCTGTGCGCTGCGGAATGTGGCGACGCGCCGCTCGACATCGCCACCGTGTCCTGCCAAGGCTCATCACCGTTTGTGCGCAGTCGGCGCCAGAAGAGTGAGGCATTGAATGCGCATGGAATCGCGATCGCCAAGGTCAACACGGCCGCGAGGGGAGGCGATCCCGACCCCCAACCCAGCGCGAGCGCCGCACTGAACAGCACGTAGAACAAGGCCAATAGCGCATTGGTAGCTGCGGCGGCCCACACCAGGGGCCGCCGGGCATTGGCGCGCTCGGCTGCCAGCGCCGTGGCGAAGGGCAGCACCCCCCATGCATTCTGGATGGACCGGCCATGCCCGAACACTGCGGCGGCAATGAACGAGACCGCGATCAGAGCCAGGACCACCCAATTGGCGGCGCGAAGTGTATTGCTCAAGGGTTCTTTCAGCGCATGCAGCGCGAGGTGGCGTGAATGAACGGATGTGTGCAGGTCGCGGATAGCGACCGCAGTCTCCGGCCGAGCATTTGTCGGGCGCGTGAGCGTATGTCGCCCAGGGTCCTCGTTCAATCCTCCGTTCGGGGTGCAGCGCGGGCTCTCGTCAACTTGCTCACACGCTCAGATCGGCGTGCGCAATGGCTTGCCCGCGAAGTGAAGTTCCGCGTTGTCGATGAAGCACTGCAGCGATGCCTCGGTCGATTCAGGCGACCATCCTGCGATGTGCGGCGTGAGCACGACGTTCGGGAAGTCCATCAATTCGGAGGGTGGTCGCGGTTCGCTCTCGTACACATCGAGCCCCGCACCGCCGAGCTCGCCGGCGCGCAGCGCCTCGGCCAGCGCCGAGGTGTCGACCACGCTGCCGCGCGCGATGTTGACGAGATGGCCCGTCGGGCCCAGCCCCTTCAGGACCGTGGCGTCGACCAGGTGCTTCGTCGAGGCGCCGCCGGGCGTGGCGACCACCAGGAAGTCGCTCCATCGGGCCAGTGCGGCCAGGTCGTCGAAGTAGCGGTACGGCAACTCGCCCCGCGGAGAACGGTTGTGATAGCCGATCTCCATGTCGAAGGCAGCCCCGCGCTGCGCGATCTTGCGGCCGATGGTGCCCAGGCCGAGGATTCCCAGCCGCTTGCCGGCCAGCTGCGGTTGCATCGGCAGTGCATCGCGCCAGACGCCGCGGCGGCAGGCGGCATCGAGCGCGCGAATGGCGCGCACGCTCGCCAGCAGCAAGGCCAGCGCGTGGTCGGCCACGCAGTCGTCGTTGGTGCCCGCGCCGTTGGCCAGCGCCACGCCGCGGGCGCGCGCATGGTCGAGTGCGAGGTTCTCGTAGCCGGCGCCCCAGGCGCAAGCCAGCGTGAGCCGCGGCATGGCGTCGATCTCGTCGGCACGCAGGCCGGTGGTGCCGTTGGTGAGCACGACCTCGATGCGCGCGCCAAGCGCCGCGATCGTGCTGGCTCGCAGCGCATCGGTCGGCGCATGGTGCAGCTCGAAGCGTTCTCGCAAGCGCGCGAGCCGTTCTTCGGCCATGGCGATGAGGACGAGCAGGACGTGTTTCATGTCGGCAGTGCGCAGGGATGATGTCGAGCGTTGATTCTTGCAGTCCGAGACTTCGATGTACGTTGTCGCGAAACCCCGTTTGCACTGAGCCTGTCGAAGTGCCCGAGCAGACGGCCCGTCGATCGCATCGACAATCCATCGATGCACTTGCCATCCCCCGTTCCGAGCCCCTGCATCAACATCTGCCGCATGAGCGCGGCCACCGGCCTGTGCGAAGGCTGCCAGCGCACCATCGACGAGATCGCCGCCTGGTCGCGCATGGAAGACCATGAGAAGCGTGCCGTGTGGCAACTGATCGAGCAACGCCGCGCGACCGCCGCACCTTCCGCCACGGAGGCGTCCCGATGAAGCACCTGCGTTTCTGGTTCGACCCCATCTCCCCCTTCGCCTACCTGGCCTTCGCCAAGCTGCCGCGCGTGCTCGAGGGCCTGTCGTGCACGGTCGACTACCAGCCGGTGCTCTTCGCCGGCCTGCTTGCGCACTGGGGGCAGAAGGGCCCGGCGGAGATCGAACCCAAGCGGGCCTGGACCTTCCGACACATCCATTGGCAGGCGCATCGTGACGGTCTGCAGTTGCACACGCCCGCGCAGCATCCCTTCAACCCGCTCTCGCTGCTGCGCCTCGCCCTGGCCTGCGCACCCGAGGGCATGACGCCGAGCCGCCACGTGTGCGAGCAGGTCTTTCGCCACGTGTGGGAAGGCGGCGGCGATGCGAACGACCCGGCACGCCTGCGCGAACTGACCGAACGCCTCGCGCCACGGCTCGATCCCAACGGCGCCGGCGTGAAGCAGTCGCTGAAGGACGCCACCGCGCGGGCCGTCGAACGCGGCGTCTTCGGCGTGCCCACCATCGAGGTCGACGGCCGCCTGTTCTGGGGGGTGGATTCGCTGGAGATGGTGAGTGCCTGCCTGCGCGGCGATCCTTGGTTCGAGGGCTCGGCGTGGGACGCCGCCGCCATCGCGCCGCCCGGCATCACGCGCAAAACCTCGGGCAATCCCTGACGAGGACTTTCCCTCGAATCTCGCAATGCGAAATTAATTGTCAGGGTTGCTACCTAGTTTGTCAGCGAACGTTAAGCGTGGTGTCAGGACGCGGTCAGACCACATCTTGAAGATGGCCGGCATGCACCACCGGTTGGTGGTGTTCCTTTCAAGGAGACATTGAGTATGGCAACAACAGTTGGGGGCGGGGCGAAGCCGCTCGCCAAATCCACCGCGCCGATGACGGCCGAGGAAAAGAAGGTCATCTTCGCCTCCAGCCTCGGCACGGTGTTCGAGTGGTATGACTTCTACCTGTATGGCACGCTGGCCGCGATCATCGGCAAGCAGTTCTTCTCGAACCTCGACCCGTCCTCGCAGGTGATCTTCTCGTTGCTGGCCTTTGCGGCCGGCTTCATCGTGCGTCCGTTCGGCGCGCTGGTCTTCGGCCGGCTCGGCGACATGATCGGCCGCAAGTACACCTTCCTGGTCACGATCCTGATCATGGGTCTGTCGACCTTCATCGTCGGCATCTTGCCGGCCTACGGCTCGATCGGCGTCGCGGCGCCGGTCATCCTGATCGGCCTGCGCCTGCTGCAGGGCCTCGCGCTCGGCGGCGAGTACGGCGGCGCGGCCACCTACGTGGCCGAGCATTCGCCGCACGGCAAGCGCGGCGCGTACACGTCGTGGATCCAGACCACGGCCACGGCGGGCCTTTTCCTGTCGCTGCTCGTCATTCTCGGCGTGCGCACCTGGATCGGCGAAGAAGCCTTTGCCGACTGGGGTTGGCGCGTTCCGTTCCTGGTGTCGATCTTCCTGCTGGCCGTCAGCGTGTGGATCCGTCTGTCCATGAACGAGTCGCCTGCCTTCAAGAAGATGAAGGAAGAGGGCAAGACCTCCAAGGCGCCGCTGTCCGAGTCCTTCGGCCAGTGGAAGAACCTGAAGATCGTGATCCTCGCGCTGGTCGGCCTCACCATGGGCCAGGCCGTCGTCTGGTACACGGGCCAGTTCTACGCGCTGTTCTTCCTGACGGGCGCATTGAAGGTCGATGGCGCCACGGCGAACATCCTGATCGCCTTCGCGCTCCTGATCGGCACGCCGTTCTTCATCGTGTTCGGCACGCTGTCCGACAAGATCGGCCGCAAGCCCATCATCATGGCGGGCTGCCTGCTGGCCGCGCTCACCTACTTCCCGCTGTTCAAGGCGCTGACCGAGTCGGCCAACCCTGAACTCGCGAAGGCTCAGGCGGCCAACAAGGTCGTTGTGGTGGCAGACCCCGAGCGCTGCTCGTTCCAGTTCAACCCGACCGGCGTCGCGAAGTTCACGAGCTCCTGCGACATCGCCAAGCAGCAGCTGGCCGGCCGTTCGGTGAGCTACGACAACGAAGCCGCGCCCACGGGCAGCGTCGCGCAGATCAAGATCGGCGACAAGGTGATCCCGGGCTTCGAATCCAAGGGCCTGCCGCCCGATGAGTACAAGAAGAAGGACACCGAATTCAAGGCCGCCATCGGCGCCGCGCTGAAGGAAGCCGGCTACCCGGCCAAGGCCAAGCCGATCGAATTCATGAGCGGCAACTGGTGGACCATCGTGGCCATCCTCACGATCATGGTGATCTACGTGACCATGGTCTACGGCCCGATCGCGGCGATGCTGGTGGAGCTCTTCCCGACGCGCATCCGCTACACCTCGATGAGCCTGCCGTACCACATCGGCAACGGCTGGTTCGGCGGCCTGCTGCCGGCGACCGGCCTGGCGATCGTGGCGCAGACCGGCAACATGTACAACGGCCTGTGGTACCCGATCATCTTCGCGAGCATCACCTTCGTGGTGGGCATGCTGTTCGTGAAGGAGACCAAGGACGTGAACATCTACGCCAACGACTGAGCGCAGACGACGTTCCTGTGTGAGTGAAGCGGGCCGGTCGAGAGACCGGCCCGCTTCCGTTTTGGCCCTCGTTTTGCGCCGCACTCCCTTTGCTGCTTGTTCGCACTGTCAACGCTTACAGCTGTTGCAAATGTCCTTGATCGGGTTACTGTGTTGCCCGCAAGCACTTCAGGGAGAAGAAATGAAAAGAGCGGCGACCCTCTGGGCAGCGCTGGGTGGTTTGGTACTCGCGGGTTCGCTCGCGATGGATGCGCTGGCCGCGGCGCCGGCGCTCGACAAGGGCGCGCGGCGGGTCTACCGCGACGCCGCCGGGGTGGCGTGGTGCGTCACGGTCGTCGCACTGGATACGGGCGTGGATGGCCGACCCTGGGTGTGGTTCGGCTTCGTGCACGACCCGCGCCGTGTCGAACATGTGCCCTCCCAGGTGCTGGAGGCCGAGTGCCCCGCGGACACGCCGTCGGCCGGGTCCGTGCCGCTCAAGCCGGCGCCGTCGCCTGCGCCAGCGTCCTGAGGCAATCCGCACACAGGCAGCTGCTGTACTGCCGCCGAAGCTCGGCCAGCAACGCGGGGGTGAGCGTGAGGCCCGCGCACCAGCACGGTGTCTCGTCCTTCACGCCGCAGTGGAAGGCGCCGCCGCAGCGCGGGCAGCGGGAGGCGTCGGTGCTGACGCCCCGGCCGTTATCCGCGCCTTGCGCATCCATCACGCGAACAGCCCCCGGTGCTGCTCGCGCAAGAGGTTCTTCTGCACCTTGCCCATCGTGTTTCGCGGCAGCTCGTCGACCACGAAGACCTGCTTGGGCACCTTGAAGTTGGCGATCTTCGCCTTGAGTTGCCCGATGAGCTGGGCGGCGTCGGGTGTGCTGCCCGGCCTGCGCACCACCACCGCCACCACCGCCTCGCCGAAATCCGCGTGCGGCACGCCGATCACCGCGCTTTCGGCCACGCCCGGCATTTCGTTGAGCACGCCCTCGACCTCCGCCGGGTAGACGTTGTAGCCGCCGGTGATGATGAGGTCCTTGCTGCGGCCGACGATGACCACGTAGCCTTCGTCGTCGATGCGGCCCACGTCGCCCGTCTTGAACCAGCCGTCGTCGGTGAACTCCTCGCGTGTCTTCTCGGGCATGCGCCAGTAGCCCGAGAACACGTTGGGCCCCTTGACTTCGATGCCACCGATCTCGCCTTGCGGCACCACGGCGCTGTGGTCGTCGCGCACGCGCAGCCCCACGCCCGGTAGCGGAAAGCCCACCGTGCCGCCCTTGCGTTCGCCGTCCTTCGGATCACAGGGGTTGGAGGTGAGCATCACCGTCTCGCTCATGCCGTAGCGTTCGAGGATGGTGTGGCCGGTGCGCTCGCGGAAGTCGTTGAAGGTCTCGATCAGCAAGGGCGCCGAGCCGCTGATGAACAGCCGCATGTTCCGGCAGGCCTCGCGCGTGAACGAGGCCTCGCCCAGCAGCCGCACGTACAGCGTCGGCACGCCCATGAACACCGTGGCCTCGGGCAGGCGCTCGACGACGGCGCGCGGCGCGAACTTCGAGAACCAGATCATCTTGCTGCCGTTGAGCAAGGCGCCGTGCGACGCGACGAAAAGCCCGTGCACGTGGAAGATGGGCAGCGCGTGGATGAGCACGTCGCCGGGCTGCCAGCGCCAGTAGGACTTCAGCGTCAGCGCGTTCGACAGCAGGTTGCCGTGCGTGAGCATCGCGCCCTTGCTGCGCCCCGTGGTGCCGCTGGTGTAGAGGATGGCGGCGAGGTCGCTGGCCTGGCGCTGCGCCGGCTCGTGCGTGTCCGCATGGTGCGCGGCGCGCTCCAGCAGGCTGCCGGTGCGGTCCTCGTTGAGCGTGAAGACATGCGTGCAGCCGGCCTTGAATGCGAGTTTGCTGACCCAGCCGAAGTTCTTGCCCGAGCACACGACCACGCTCGGCTCGGCATTGCCGATGAAGTACTCGATCTCGCTGCTCTGGTAGGCGGTGTTCAGCGGCAGGTACACGTAGCCCGCGCGCAGCACCGCGAGGTACAGCAGCAGCGCCTCCACGGATTTCTCGGTCTGCACTGCCACGCGAGCGCCTTCGGGCAGGTCCAGCCACTGCAGCAGGTTGGCGATGCGCGCGGTGGCCCGGTCGATGTCACGCCAGGTGTGGAAGAGACGTTCGCCGTCGGCGGTCTCGATGGCGGTGGCGTCGAGGTCGGCGGGGAAGGCGCCGCGCAGGGCGGCGAAGAGGTTCTGGTTCTCTGTCATGGCTTAAAAGGCAAGGTCAGCCGCGCTGGAACCGCGGCGGTCGCTTCTCGATGAAGGCGGTGACGCCCTCGCGGTGCTGGGCGCTGTCGGCGTAGTCGAAGAGGGCCTGGCGTTCGGCGTCGCTCATCGTGCTGCCCGTGCGGCCGCGTTCGACGAGACGCAGCGTGCGCTTGTTGAGCCGCGCGGCCTGCGGCGACAGCTCGGCCAGCCGCTCGGCCCGCCGTTGTGCATGCACGGCGACCTCGCTGTCCGCGAGCACCTCGTGCACCAGGCCCGCGGCGAGCGCCTGCCGGGCGTCGAAGAGTCGCGCTTCGAGCAGCATCTCGCGCAGCACGGGCGCGGCCACCACGCGGCTCACCACTTCCAGCTCGCCCGGCGCCATCGGAAAACCCAGCTTCGCGATGGGCGCGCCGAAGCGGCTCGATTCGCCGCACACGCGGATGTCGCAGCAGGCCGCGATCTCCAGCCCGCCGCCGATGCAGGCGCCCTCGATCTGCGCGAAGAGCGGGATGTCGCAATCGAGCATGGCGTGCAGGGCCGGCGCCACGACGTTTTCGTGGAAGTCGTAGAGCGCCTCGCGGTCGAACCGGAAGCCCGCGAACTCCGCGATGTCGCCACCCGACGCGAACTGGCCGTCGGCGCCGCGCACGATCACCGCATGCGGCGCGTCGGCCGCTGGCATCGCCTGCAGCCGCTCGAAAACCGCGCGCAGCTCGCGCCACATCGCGATGTCGATGGCGTTGAGCTTGCCCGGGTTGGCGAGCGTCACGCGGGCGATGTGCCCGTCTGATTCGAGCGTGATGGTTCCCATCAGTCGAGTTTCGCACCCGAGCTCTTCACCACCTCCGCCCAGCGCTTGATCTCACCGTTCACGAACTTGCCGAAGGCCGGGCCGTAGAGCTTGGGCGTGTCGGTGCCCAGGCTCTGCCACGCCGCCTGCAGTTCGGGCGTGGCGAAGGCTTTCGCCATCTCGGCCTGCATGCGCTCGACGATCTCCTTGGGCGTGCCCTTGGGCGCCCACAGGCCGTACCAGGTCGCGACCTGGTAGCTCGGCACGCCCGCTTCGGCCGAGGTGGGCAGGTCAGGGAAGCCCGGCGCCCGCTGCGGCTGCGCCACCGCCAGCGCCTTGATGCGGCCACCCTTGATGTGGTTGGCCGACGAGCCGAGTCCATCGAACATCATGTCCACCTGCCCGCCGATCAGGTCCTGCAGGGCCGGCCCCGCGCCGCGGTAGGGGATGTGCGTGATGAAGGTCTTGGTCTGCAGCTTGAACAGCTCGCCCGCGAGGTGGTGCGAGGTGCCGTTGCCGGCCGAGCCGTAGTTGTACTTGCCCGGGTTCTTGCGCACGAGCTCGAGGAAGCCCTTGAGGTCGTTCACCGGCATGCGCTGCGGGTTCACGACGATCACCTGCGGCACGCTGGAGATGAGGCCCACCGGCACGAAGTCGGTCTCGATGTTGTAGTCGAGCTTCGGGTACATGGCCGGCGCGATGGCGTGGTGCACCGCGCCCATGAAGAAGGTGTAGCCGTCGGGCGCCGCCTTGGCCGCGATGCCCGCGCCCAGCGTGCCCCCGGCGCCACCGCGGTTGTCCACGATCACCTGCTTGCCCAGGTTCTTCGTGAGCACGGCGCTCAGCGGCCGTGCGAAGGCATCGGTGCCGCCGCCGCTTGGAAAGGGCACGATGAAGGTGATCGGTTTCGAGGGCCAGGCATCGGCGCCATGGACCTGGCCGACGAAGGGCGCCGCCGCGCCCGCGAGCAGCAGCTGGCGGCGGGTGGGGTGAACGCGATGTGAATCCATGTGGGTTGTCTCCGTCCATGTCGTCGTGGAAGAACGCTCACTGGACTCTAAGACACAAACTCACCTGCGCGCGCGCGCAGGTGAGTGGCAGCGGCCAACCTGCGCACGCTCGACCTCGAGCGCCTGCCCGCGCTGCTGGGAGACCATGCCGGCCGCGGGACTCCGCGCGGCGGCGCTGTGCGACAGGAAGCACTACCGCGCAAGGGTCTCAGGGTTCCACCCGCTCGCCTCCTGCCCTGCGCCGATTAAAGTGTCTGCCCACCAGACAGGAGCAGTACCCATGGCATTCAGCCAGTCCGCGCCGACAGAAGTCACCCTGCCGGCGGATGCCGACGGCGTCTTGAAGCTTGCGGCGCAATCCATGTTCGACACCTTCGCGCACACGGCCATGGGCATGATGGTGGTGGACCGCGAGCACCGCATCGTGTGGATCAGCGACGGCTACAAGCGCTTCCTGCCGGCGCTCGGGCACGAGGAGTCGGATTTCGTCGGCCGCCGCGTGGAAGAGGTGGTGCCCAACACGCTGATGGCGCAGGTGATCGACAGCGGCCAGCCCATCCTCGTGGACCTGCTGACCAACCAGGCCGGCACCTTCCTCGTGAGCCGGCTGCCGCTGCGCAATGAGCACGGCGAGATCCTGGGCGCCATGGGCATGGTGCTGCTGGACCACCCCGAGACGACGATGCAGCCGCTGATCGCGAAGTTCAGCCGCCTGCAGCGCGAACTCGAGGACGCGCGCCAGCAGCTTGCGGCGCACCGCCGGCCCAAGTACACCGTGGCCAGCTTCATCGGCGCGGGCCCCGCGGCGATGGAGGTGAAGCGCCAGGCGCGCCGCGTCGCGCAGACGGACAGCACGGTGCTGCTGCTGGGAGAGACGGGCACGGGCAAGGAACTGCTGGCCCATGGCATCCACGCGGCCAGCTCGCGCGCGGCGCGGCCCTTCGTGGGCGTGAACATCGCGGCGGTGCCGGACACCTGCTCGAAGCCGAGTTCTTCGGCGTGGCCGCGGGCGCCTACACCGGCGCCGACCGCAAGGGCCGCGACGGCAAGTTCAAGCTGGCCGACGGCGGCACGCTCTTCCTCGACGAGATCGGCGACATGCCGCTCGCGCTGCAGGCCAAGCTCCTGCGCGTGCTGCAGGAGCAGGAGGTCGAGCCGCTGGGCAGCAACCAGGTGCAGCGGGTGGACGTGCGCATCATCGCGGCCACCAGCCGCGACCTGCCGGCGATGGTGGCGGCGGGCAGCTTCCGCGCCGACCTCTACTACCGGCTCAACGTGCTGCCCATCCGCCTGCCCGCGCTGCGCGAGCGGCTGGGCGACATCGAGGCGCTGGTGGAGGTGCTCGCCGACGACATCGCGCGGCGCAGCGGCACGCCGCCCAAGAGCCTGAGCCACGATGCGCTGGAACTGCTGGCGGCGCAGAGCTGGCCGGGCAACATCCGCGAGCTGCGCAACGTGCTGGAGCAGGCGACGCTGATGACCGACGACCTGCAATTGACGGTGGCGCATTTCAAGGGGGCGGGGGTGGGGGCGGGCGCGATGCCTGTGGCGGCTACTGGGGCATCGGCAGGCACTCCGCAGCTGGAGCGGCATGTGGCGGTGCCATCGACCCCCGCGAGTGCCTTGCCGTCCATCAAGCCCTTGCCGCAAGCCATCGCCGAGCTGGAGATCCAGGCCATCCGCGACGCGCTCGCCGCGACCGGCGGCAACAAGCTCGCGGCGTCGCGGCTCTTGGGCATCTCGCGCGCGACGCTGTACGAGAAGCTGCCGATGCTGGCGAAGGTTTCCTGAGCTGCCTGTGCGTTTGGCGTGGGGCCTCTCGATTCACCACAGAGAACACAGAGAACACAGAGTGAACGCATTTCCCTCTGTGTTCTCTGTGTGCTCTGTGGTTGAACAAGATCGCCGCCTCATGAGATGAGGCTGGTGACAGGGCAACAGGCCCATTCCCTGTCCGCAAATCAGTCGCCGCCTGTTTGCCGGACAATGACTTTTCGCCGATCGTCCGCTCACCGGACGATCGCTTCGAGGCTTTCGGTCCAAACGGGCTGTCCGGCGCCTTCGCGGCCCATCTTCTTGCGGGTTTGCACTGAGATGGAGCGCGTGGCATGGGCCTTGCCTTTTGGGATCGAACAATTCCAAGGAGACAAGACCCATGACCCGAGTCACCCCCCGTCGCTTGCTGCTCGCGTCGATGCTCGCATCGGCCTTCGCCGTGCCCATGCTGGCGCACGCTGCCGACGCGAAGGAGATCCGCATCGCGCACGTCTACAGCAAGACCGGCCCGTTGGAAGCCTACGGCAAGCAGACGCAGACCGGCCTGATGATGGGCCTGGACTACGCGACCAACGGCACGATGACGGTCAATGGCAAGAAGCTGGTTGTCATCGAGAAGGACGACCAGGGCAAGCCCGACGTGGGCAAGAGCCTCCTGGCTGCTGCCTACGGCGACGACAAGGCGGACATCGCCGTCGGGCCGTCGTCCTCGGGCGTGGCGCTGGCGCTGCTGCCGGTGGCCGAGGAGTACAAGAAGATCCTGCTGGTGGAGCCGGCGGTGGCCGATTCGATCACCGGCGACAAGTGGAACAAGTACATCTTCCGCACCGGCCGCAACAGCTCGCAGGACGCGATCTCCAATGCGGTGACGCTGGACAAGGCCGGCACCAACATCGTGACGCTCGCGCAGGACTATGCCTTCGGGCGCGATGGCGTGAAGGCCTTCAAGGACGCGATCCACAAGGCCAAGATCGTCCACGAGGAGTACCTGCCGCAGAACACCACGGACTTCACCGCCGGTGCGCAGCGCATCATCGACAAGCTCAAGGACCTGCCGGGCCGCAAGGTGATCTGGATCGTGTGGGCAGGCGCCGGCAACCCGTTCAAGATCGCCGACCTGGACTTGAAGCGCTACGGCATCGAGATCTCGACCGGCGGCAACATCCTGCCGGCGATGGCCGCGTACAAGAACTTCCCGGGCATGGAAGGCGCGACCTACTACTACTTCGGCATCCCCAAGAACCCGGCCAATGAATGGCTCGTGGCCAACCACTACAAGAAGTACCAGACCCCGCCGGACTTCTTCACCGCGGGCGGCATGTCGGCCGGCATCGCGCTGGTGGAGGCACTCAAGAAGTCGGGTGGCGACACCAGCACCGAGAAGCTCATCAAGACCATGGAGGGCATGAGCTTCGAGGGTCCCAAGGGCAAGATGACCTTCCGCAAGGAAGATCACCAGGCGATGCAGAGCATGTACCACTTCAAGATCAAGGTGGACCCGGCGTTCGCATGGGGCGTGCCGGAGCTGGTGCGCGAGATCAAGCCTGAGGAAATGAACGTCCCGATCAAGAACAAGCGCTGAGGCGCTGGAAAAACTCCCTCCCCCAGCGGGGGAGGGGGGACGCAAGACACAAGCCTCCGGGCGAGAGGTGCCTTCCACAAGTTCCTTCCCAGCAGTCGGGAGGACACAGGAGACAAAAGGCATGAGATTCAACCGTTGGAAGACCTGGTCGCTCGCCGCACTCGTTGCCGCCGCGACCTTCGCGGCGCAGGCCACACCGCTGCCCGCGCTCGTCGTGGACAAGTCGCAGATCACTGTCTCGGGCATCTCGGCGGGCGGCTTCATGGCCAACCAGCTGGGCTACGCGTATTCATCGACCTTCAAGGGCATCGGCGTGTTCGCCGGCGGCCCCTACATGTGCGCCGGCCACAGCAACTACACCGCGTGCATGTACAACGCCAGCATCAGCGCCAGCATGCTGAGCACGATGCAGTCGGACATCAACAACTGGAGCGGCACGGCCAACGACTCCAAGGCCAAGGTCGCGAGCCAGAAGATCTTCATGTTCGTGGGCACGAGCGACTTCACCGTCGGCCCCAACCCGATGAACGCGTTGCAGACGCAGTACACCAACAATGGCGTGCCCGCGGCCAACCTCGACTACATCCAGCGCGCGAGCACGGCGCACGTCTTCCCCACCGACTTCGACAGCACCGGCAACAACGCCTGCAGCAGCACCGCGTCGCCCTACATCAGCAACTGCGGCTACGACGGCGCGAAGGCGGCCTTCACCAAGTTCTACGGCACGCTCAATGCGCGCAACAACGCGCCGGCGGCAGGCAACTACATCCAGTTCGACCAGACGGCCTTCACGACCAACCCGGGCATGTCGTCGACCGGCTGGGTCTACGTGCCGGCGAACTGCGCGGCGGGCGCCACCTGCCGGCTGCACGTCGCGCTGCACGGTTGCCAACAAAACTACGACACCGTCGGCGACAAGTTCGTGAAGAACACCGGCTACACCCGCTGGGCCGACACCAACAGCATCATCGTGCTCTTCCCGCAGACACGCGTGGACAACACCAGCCGCAGCACCTCGGCCAGCGGGTCGCTCGCCAACCCCAACGGCTGCTGGGACTGGATCGGCTGGTACGGCAGCAACTTCGCGCAGAAGGCCGGCACGCAGCAGGCGGCCATCAAGGCGATGGTGGACCAACTGGCCTCGGGCACGGGCGGCGGTGGCGGCGGCACGCTGCCCGCGCCCACCGGCGTGGCGACCTCGGGCGCCACCGACACCAGCATGGTCGTGAGCTGGGCCGGCGTCACCGGCGCGAGCGGCTACAACGTCTACCGCAACGGCAGCAAGGCCAATGCATCGCTGGTCACGTCCACGAGCTATACCGACACCGGCCTCTCGCCTGCCACGACCTACAGCTGGACGGTGCGCGCCGTGGATTCGGGCGGCGCGGAAGGCGCGGCCTCGTCGCCGGCCAGCGGCACCACGACGGGCGCGGCGGCGGTCTGCTTCACCGCATCGAACTACTCGCACACGACGGCGGGCCGGGCGCACCAGAGCGGCGGCTACACCTACGCGAACGGATCGAACCAGAACATGGGCCTGTGGAACGTCTTCGTCACGACGACGCTCAAGCAGACCGGCGCCAACTACTACGTGATCGGGACGTGCCCGTGAGGGCCCACCACAACGCATGCTCGAGACCCAGAACCTCACCATCCGCTTCGGCGGCCACGTGGCCGTGGACCATGTGAGCTGCCGCTTTGCGCCGGGGACGCTGACGGCCATCGTCGGCCCCAACGGCGCGGGCAAGACGACCTACTTCAACCTGGTCTCGGGCCAGCTGCGCGCGAGCGAGGGGCGCGTGCTGCTGGACGGCGTGGACATCACCCGCGACAGCCCGTCCTCGCGCACGCATCGGGGGCTGGGGCGGGCCTTCCAGCTCACGCAGCTCTTTCCCAACCTGTCGGTGCTCGAGAACGTGCGCCTCGCGGTGCAGGCCAGGCGCAAGCAGGGGCTGAACCTGTGGTCGGTGTGGCTGGACCACCGCTCCACGCTCGAGCGTGCGCATGAGCTCGTGGCGCGCGTGAAGCTCGCCGACCGCGCCGATGCGGCGGCCAGCAGCCTGCCGCACGGCGACCAGCGCAAGCTCGAGGTCGCGATGCTGATGGCGCTGGAGCCGCGGGTCTACATGTTCGATGAACCCACCGCCGGCATGAGCGTGGACGACGTGCCGGTGATCCTCGACCTCATCCGCGCGCTGAAGGCCGAGCGCGACAAGGTCATCCTGCTGGTGGAGCACAAGATGGACGTGGTGCGCGAACTGGCGGACCGCATCATCGTGCTGCACAACGGGCAACTGGTGGCCGACGGCGACCCGATGGAGGTGATCGCCTCGCCGGTGGTGCAGAACGCCTATCTCGGCATCGCGCCGGCGGAGGCGGCATGAGCGAGTCGCGAATTCATTTGAACCACAGAGAACACAGAGGACACAGAGTTTTTGCATTCCTCTGTGTTCTCTGTGTCCTCTGTGGTGAAACCTGGGCCGCCACACAATGACCGCACTGCTTCAACTCCAGGCCGTGCACACGCACATCGGGGCGTACCACATCCTCCACGGCGTCGACTTCGAAGTGCCGACCGGCCAGGTCACCATGCTCCTCGGCCGCAATGGCGCGGGCAAGACGACGACGCTGCGGACCATCATGGGCCTGTGGCAGGCCTCGCAAGGCAACGTCTTCTTCGCCGGCCGCGCCATCGGGGGCGAGAAGGAGCGGCTCACCACGCCCGACATCTCCACGCTCGGCATCGCCTACGTGCCGGAGAACATGGGCATCTTCAGCGACCTGTCGGTGCGCGAGAACATCCTGCTGGCCGCCCGCAAGGCTCGCAGCATCGACGACATCGACACGCAGCGGCTCGAATGGCTGTTCGGCCTGTTTCCGGCGATCCGCAAGTTCTGGCTGTACCCGGCCGGCAAGCTGTCGGGCGGGCAGAAGCAGATGCTCGCCATCTGCCGCGCCATGATCGAGCCGCGACGCTTGCTGCTCATCGACGAACCGAGCAAGGGCCTCGCGCCCGCGATCGTGCAGAACCTCATCGCGGCGCTGCGTGAACTGAAGACGACGCAGACGACGGTGCTGCTGGTGGAGCAGAACTTCGCGATGGCGAAGGCGCTGGGCGACCACGTCGCGGTGATGGATGACGGGCGCGTCGTGCATCGTGGGGCGATGGCCGAGCTGGCGGGGGATGAGGGCTTGCAGCATCGGCTGCTGGGGTTGTCATTGGGAGCGCATCAATGAGTACGGCCGGGCGGCGGACTTCGACAGGCTCAGTCCGACCCTTCGATACCTTATGGCGACCCTTCGATACCTCAGGGCGAGCGGAGCAAGGGCTTCGATACCTCAGCCCGAACGGACATTTGCTTTGCGCAACGAGGCTTCGACAGGCTCAGCCCGAACGGATCTGCGCGACCGCCTCTCGAGTTTTCACGACCGGCTCCGCCTCAAACTCTGCCTCGATTCCCACGTCAAACGTCACCTCAAACCCGTTCGCGCTGAGGTATCGAAGCGCCCGTGCCGCTCGCCCTGAGGTATCGAAGGGTCGGACTGAGCCTGTCGAAGGCCCCTTCCCGGGAAGCGCGCATGCCGACGAGCCACGCCATGACCACTGAATCCATTCCCACCCCCATGCCGGCCCAAGCACCCGCCGCCATCCCCAAGGCCAGCTTCGACTGGCTCCCCATGGCGCTCGTCGCCGTGCTCGCACTCGCCGCCTGGCCGCTCATCGGCTCCTCCTCCACCTGGCTCACCCTCACCGTCGCGGGCCTCGCGATGGGCATGATCATCTTCATCATCGCCTCCGGCCTCACGCTGGTCTTCGGCCTGATGGACGTGCTCAACTTCGGCCACGGCGTCTTCATCGCCATGGGCGCTTTCGTCGCGATGAGCGTGCTGGGCACCATGCCCGAATGGACGACCTCCGCGAGCCTGTGGCGCAACCTCGCGGCCGTGCTGCCCGCCATGCTCGCGGCCATGCTGGTGGCGGGTGTGGTGGGCCTGGCATTCGAGCGCCTGCTGGTGCGGCCGGTCTACGGACAGCACCTCAAGCAGATCCTCATCACCATGGGCGGCATGATCGTCGGCGAGGAGATCATCAAGGTCATCTGGGGCCCCGGCCCGCAGGCGCTGCCGCTGCCCGAGGCCTTGCGCGGCGCGCTCATCCTCGGCGACGCCGCGGTGGAGAAATTCCGCCTGCTCGCCGTGGTGATCGGCGCGGCCGTGCTCATCGCGATGCTCTTCACGCTCAACCGCACCAAGATCGGCCTGCTGATCCGTGCCGGCGTGCAGGACCGCGAGATGGTCGAGTCGCTCGGCTACCGCATCCGGCGCCTGTTCATCGGCGTGTTCGTCGCGGGCTCGGCGCTCGCAGGCCTGGGCGGCAGCCTCTGGGCGCTGTACCAGCAGGGCGTCACGCCGCAGATGGGAGCCAACGTCAACGTGCTGATCTTCATCGTCATCATCATCGGCGGGTTGGGCTCGACGCTCGGCTGCTTCGTCGGTGCGCTGCTGATTGGTTTGCTTGCCAACTATGTCGGCTTCCTCGCGCCCAAGGTGGCGATGTTCTCCAACATCGGGCTCATGGTCCTCGTGCTGCTGTGGCGGCCGCAGGGGCTGTACCCGGTGGCGAACCGCTGAGGCACGCACATGCTGAACCGCCTCCTCTCCCACGACCTCCCGCGCAACCGCTGGCTGAGCGTGCTGCTCATCGCCATCGTGCTCGGCCTTGCGCTCACGCCCTTCCTCTTCCCCGGCACGAAGGCGCTCAACGTCGCGGCGAAGATCCTCGTCTTCATCGTGCTCGTGGCGAGCTTCGACCTGCTGCTGGGCTACACCGGCATCGTGAGCTTCGCGCACACCATGTTCTTCGGCATCGGCGCATATGGCGTCGCCATCGCGAGCACGCGGCTCGGGCCGGGCTGGGGCGCCGTGCTCATCGGCGTGGCCGCGGCGCTCGTCGTCTCGCTGGCGCTGTCGCTGCTGATCGGCCTCTTCAGCCTGCGCGTGAAGGCCATCTTCTTCGCGATGATCACGCTGGCCGTCGCCTCCGCCTTCCTCACGCTCGCCTCGCAGCTGTCGGACTTCACCGGCGGCGAGGACGGCCTGAACTTCAAGGTGCCCGAGGCGCTGCAGCCGGGTACGCAATACCTCGAGGACCCGTTCCTCGGCGCGAGCATCGACGGCCGCTTCGTCACCTACTACCTGCTGTTCTTCACCGCGCTGCTGCTCGTGCTCGTGATGCTGCGCATCGTCAACTCGCCCTTCGGCCGCGTGCTGCAGGCCATCCGCGAGAACGACTTCCGCGCCGAGGCCATCGGCTACCGCACCGTGGTGTTCCGCACGCTGAGCAACGTGCTGTCGGCGCTGTTCGCCACGCTGGCCGGCGCCTTGCTCGCGCTCTGGCTGCGCTACAACGGCCCGGACACCTCGCTGTCATTCGAGATCATGCTGGACATCCTGCTCATCGTCGTCATCGGCGGCATGGGCACGATCTACGGCGCGGTGGTGGGCGGCACCTTGTTCCTGCTCGCGCAAAGCTACCTGCAGGACCTGATGAAGCTCGGTGCCTCGGCGGTCGAAGGCGTGCCGGTGCTGTCGCAATTCATCTCGCCGGACCGGTGGCTGCTCTGGCTGGGCATCCTCTTCGTGCTCTCGGTCTACCACTTTCCAAGCGGCGTCGTCGGTCGAATGCGAACCGCGCGATCCGCGCATCCTCCCCCGAAGTCCTGAAGCCACGGCGCCCGTGGGCGGCGGCTGCCGCCGGCTTGGGCACGCCCCTGCACCAACAATCACAGGAGAAGACACGATGGTTTGCACGATGGAATGGCGCCAGGCCCTGGCCGCATCAGCCGGCCTGGCCATGGCGGCGCTGCTCGCCGGCTGCGGCGGCAACACGACGGAATCGCTCAACACGAAGCCGGCCTACGTCGGCAGCGTGAAGGCCACGAGCTACGACGGCACGAGCGACGACCTGCTCACCGCGGGCCTGGGCAAGACCGGCCTCACGCTTGCGCTGCCCGCCTATGCCGACCCGGCGCACCCGACGGCCGCGGAGCTGCGCCGCGCGTCCATCTACAACAGCTACCGCGCGATCGTGGACATGACCGCCGCCGGCGGCTACGGCACGCTGTATGGCCCAAACGTCGACGCATCGGGCGCGGCCGGCAGCGGCGAAGGCAAGATCGCCGGCACCGAGTACATCGCCTTCAGCGACGACGGCACCGCCCTGCGCAACGTCACGCTGATGGTGCAGGTGCCGTCGACCTTCGACAAGGCGAACCCCTGCATCATCACCGCCACCTCGTCGGGCTCGCGCGGCGTCTACGGTGCCATCAGCACCGGCGAATGGGGCCTGAAGAAGGGCTGCGCCGTCGCCTACACCGACAAGGGCACGGGCAGCGCGCCGCACGACCTGGCCAACGACACGGTGCCGCTGATCGACGGCACCCGCACCACGGCTGCGGCGGCCGGCACGAACGCGCAGTTCCGCGCACCGCTCACCAGCAGCGAGCTCGCGGCGTTCAACACCGCCTCGCCCAACCGCTTCGCCTTCAAGCACGCGCACTCGCAGCGCAACCCCGAGAAGGACTGGGGCACCTTCACGCTGCAGGCGGTGGAGTTCGCGTTCTACGTGCTCAACGAGCAGTACAGCCAGAGCAACGCGGCGGGCACCGGCAAGCTGCGGACCATCGTGCCCGGCAACACGCTGGTCATCGCGTCCAGCATCTCCAACGGCGGCGGCGCGGCCATCGCCGCGGCGGAGCAGGACACCCAGGGCCTGATCGACGGCGTGGCGGTGTCGGAGCCTGCGGTGGAGATGCCGGCCTCGCCCGGCGTCACCGTGCAGCGCGGCGCGGTCACGCTCACGACTTTCGGCAAGCCGCTCGTGGATTTCACGAGCTACGCCAACCTCTTCCAGGCGTGCGCCTCGCTGTCGACGAGCCTTGCGGGGACGCCCTTCCAGGCGAGCTTTGCCGGCGGCTTCGGCTTCTTCGCGGGCAACCGCTGCGCGACGCTGAAGGCCCGGGGCCTCCTCACCGCCACCACTACCGCCACGCAGGCCGACGAGGCGCTGCAGAAGCTGCGCGACTACGGCTGGGAGGCGGAGTCTGACCCGTTGCATGCATCGCTCGCGGCCTTCGAGGTGGCGCCGGCGGTGACCGTGACCTTCGCCAACGCACTGGCCCGCGCGAGCGTGAAGGACAAGCTGTGCGGCGTGAGCTTCTCCGCCGTCACGGCGCTGGGCGCGTTGACGACCATCGACCCGGCCCAGCTCGCGCAGATGTTCGCGACGGGCAACGGCGTGCCGCCGCAGGCTGTGCCCAACATGCAGCTCATCAACGACAACAACCCGACGGGTCCGCTGCGTGATGCGATCTCGGTGTCACCGTCCACCGGCGTGGCGGACTGGAATGCGGACGCGGCCTTGTGCTTCAGGGGTTTGCTGACCGGCACCGATGCCGCCTCCACCGCCCTGCAGACCGGCCTCGACGAGACGCGCCGCAACGGCAACCTGCATGGCAAGCCGGCGCTCATCGTGCACGGCCGCGCGGACGCGCTGCTGCCGGTGAACCACACCTCGCGGCCCTACTACGCGCTCAACAAGCTCGCCGAAGGCGCGGGCAGCAAGCTGTCGTACATCGAGGTGGAGAACGCGCAGCACTTCGACGCCTTCATCGGCCTGCCGACCATCCTGCCCGGCTATGACACGCGCTACATCCCGCTGCACGTGTACCTGAACCGTGCGCTCGACGCGGTGTACGCCAACCTCAAGAGCGGCACGGCCTTGCCGGCGAGCCAGGTGGTGCGCACGGTGCCACGCGGCGGCACGCCGGGCGCGGCGCCGGCCATCACCCAGGCCAACGTGCCGCCCATCGCGGCATCGCCTGCCACCGCCAATGCCATCGGTTATGCCGCGGGCACGGTGACCATTCCGGATTGAGCGACCAGCGGTCGACGAAGGGGGGCGACATGCCACACGCATCGCACTACATGACATGCGAGGGCCGGGAGATCCACTACACGCAATGGGGCGCCGAGCACCAGGAGACGGTCATCGCTTGGCACGGCCTGGCGCGCACCTGCCGCGACATGGACGACATCGCCGAGCACCTGTCGCAGCACTACCGCGTGATCTGCCCGGACACCATCGGCCGCGGACTGAGCCAGTGGAGCCCGCAGCCCGAGCGCGAGTACTGCCTGGACTTCTATGCCCAGCTGGCGACGTGCTTCGTGGACCAGCTGGGGCTGGACAGCATCCACTGGCTGGGCACGTCCATGGGCGGGGCGATCGGCACGGTGGCGGCGGCCACCTCGTTGCGAGGTCGCATCCGCCGGCTGGTGCTCAACGACAACGGGCCGCAGCTCGCGGATGCGGCTCTCCAGCGCATCCGCAGCTATGCCGGCAGCCCCATGGCCTTCGACCGCGTGAGCGAACTGGAAGCCTACTTCCGGTCGGTGTACCAACCATATGGCTGGCTGAGCGATGCGCAGTGGCGGCGACTGGCGGAAACGTCGACACGCCGCCTGCCCGACGGCCGCGTGACGCCGCACTACGACCCGGCGATGGTGATGCAGTTCACCCACCACGAGAACGACTACCTGCGCTGGCGCGAGTGGGACACGCTGGACATCCCGGTGCTGTGCCTGCGCGGCGAATCGTCCGACCTGCTCCTGCGCGACACCTGCGACGAGATGCGCAAGCGCGGCCCGCGGGCGGTGGTGATCGAGATCGCCAACTGCGGGCATGCTCCGGCGCTGAACACGCAGGCGCAGTTCGAGTTGGTGGAGCGGTTCTTCAGGGGCGCGTGATTCGGCCAGGGACGACCTGTCGCATCAGGCCGGCGCCGGCAGCCGCTCGCTCAGGTGGTCGATGAACACCCGCGCCTTGGGTGCGAGGTGCCGGCTCGAATTCCAGATCGCCCGGAATTGCCCGTCCAAGAACGCCCTTTGGGGCAGCACGACCTGCAGGCGTCGGGCCTCCAGCGCGTCGCGCGCGAGGAAGTCCGGCATGCAGGCCAGCCCCAGGCCTTGCAGGCAGGCGCCGAGCACCGCTTCCATGTTGTTGAAGGCGAGCAGGGTCCTTGGATGAAGATGCCCTTCATCGAGCATCGGCCAGTCCAGCAGCTTGCCGGTGTTCGGATGCCGGAACCGGACGGCCGAATGCGCCGGTAGATCCGCCATGCCGGCGGGCTCGCCGTGCCGCGCGAGGTACTCGGGCGACGCGCACAGCAGCAGCCGAAAGACTTGCAGCGGCCTCGACACCAGCCGCGAGTCCGGCAGCTCGCCACTGCGGATGGCGACATAGATGCCTTCCTCGATCAGATCCACGCTGCGGTCGGTGAAATGCACGTCCAGCTCGACGTCAGGGTAGCGCGCCAGGAAGTCCGGGATCACCGGCAGCAGGAAGTGGTGGCCCACGATGGGCGCGCTCACGCGCAGCCTGCCGCGCGGCGCCTCCGAGGCTTGCGAGAGCAGGGCTCGCGCATCGTCCAGCTCGGCGAGGATGCGGCGGCAGCGCTCGTGGAACTGCATGCCTTCAGCGGTGAGCCGGATGCTGCGCGTGCTGCGCTGGAGCAATCGCACGCCCAGCTCGTCCTCCAGCCGCGCGACGCTCTTGCCCACGGCCGATGCCGAGATCTCCAGCGCCCGGCCGGCGGCGGCGAAGCTGCCGAGGTCGGCGGTCTTCACGAAGGCCAGCAGGCCGGTGAGCTTGTCCATGAGGATGTGGGATTGCGGCGTTTCGTTCCGCATTGAATGGAACGCGAAAGCCTGTCGCTGAGGAGCGGACCAGTTTAGCCTTCGGGTCCTCAGCCGCCCGTCCACTTGCCGATGCCCATCACCTTCGTTCCCGCCGACCCCGCTGAACACCGCGAGGCGATCCTGCGCCTGAATGTCGAGTACCTGGGCTGGGTCCGAGAGGGCGTCGCCGGCCTGTTCGGCGAGAAAGCTCTCGCATCGTTTCGCTCCACGGTCGAAGAGGACGCAGCCGCCACGATCGAGCACCTGTGCACGCCGCATGAAGGCAGCGGCTCGTTCTACCTCATCGAGCTGCAGGGCCAGTTCATCGGCATGTGCGCGTTGCGGCGGCTGCGCGACGGCGTGGCGGAGATCAAGCGCGTGTACGTCCGCCGTCCCTTTCACGGCATGGGCGTGGGCCGGAGCGTGCTGCAGCGGCTGCTGTCGGATGCACGCGCCATCGGATGCAGCACCGTGCGCCTGGACACGGCGGAGTTCATGCATGCCGCCCGCCGCCTGTACCTGGCCCACGGCTTCGTGGATTGCCTGCCCCATGAGGACGTGGAAGTGCCGCGCGCGCTGCACCACCGCTGGCACTTCATGCAGCGACAGACCTGATCCTGAGACGCAGACGACATGAATCCGCAGACATCGCGTCTGCGGCACGGGCTTGCCGGCTTGCTGCTGGTCCTGCCCCTGCTGCTCCAGCTCCTGGGTGACCATTGGGTGCGCACGGCCGACACCTGCCTGCTCTACGTGATGCTGGCGCTCGGGCTGAACCTCGTGGTGGGCTGCGCGGGGCTGCTCGACCTGGGGTACGTGGCGTTCTACGCGCTGGGCGCCTACCTCTTCGCGCTGCTGGCGTCGCCGCATCTCACCGAGCACTTCGCGTGGATCGCCGCGCTGTTCCCCGCGGGGCTGCACGCGCCCTGGTGGGTCGTCATCCCGCTGAGTGCGTCGGTCGCGGCGGGGCTGGGTGTGCTGCTGGGCGCGCCGACGCTCAAGCTGCGGGGCGACTATCTCGCGATGGTGACGCTGGGCTTCGGCGAGGTCGTGCGCATCCTCATCGTCAACATGGGGCATCCGGTCAACATCACGGACGGTTCGAAGGGGCTGGGGCAGATCGACCCCATCCGCCTGTTCGGGTTGGACCTCAGCCGGCCGCTGCAGCTCGGGCCCTGGCAACTGGCACCGGTCACGCTGCACTACTACCTGTTCCTCGCGCTGGCGGGCTTGACGGTGCTGGTGTGCCACCGCCTGCAGCATTCACGCATCGGCCGGGCCTGGATGGCGATGCGCGAGGACGAGGTGGCGGCCGAGGCCATGGGCGTCCCCTTGCGCGACATGAAGCTGCTGGCCTTCGCCGTCGGGGCCAGCTTTGGTGGCATCACGGGCGCAATGTTCGCCAGCTTCCAAAGCTTCGTCTCGCCCGAGGCCTTCAGCCTGCAGGAATCGATATTGATCCTCGCGATGGTGGTGTTCGGCGGCATCGGCCACATCCCCGGCGTGGTGCTGGGTGCCGTGCTGCTCACGGCCTTGCCGGAGCTGCTGCGCTACGTGGTCGTGCCGCTGCAGGCCGCCACCGATGGGCGCATCGATGCCGGCATGCTGCGGCCGCTCTTGATCGCGACGGCGATGATCGTCACGATGCTCTGGCGCACGCAGGGTCTGTGGCCCGCGCCGTCGGCGACACGGTGAGGCTCGTCACAGGTCGGCGCCGGCGGTCTGCAGCGCATCGATCTGCGCCACCACCGCATCCCGCACGGCCTCCTCGGCCACCGTGGCGATGCCGGGCGAGGTCAGCGGAATCGTCCCTTTCAGGAGCCACTGCGCGGTGCTGCCCCGGCGCACGTGTGCCGACCACGTGATGGCGTGCGTGTCCACGTCATAGTCGGCGTCGTAGGTGTAGACGTGCGCGCTCTGGGCGTGCTCGTGGGTGGTTTCGTCGATGCGCATGGCAGGGGCCCTCATCGCAAGCGCCGCAGCAGGTTCACCACCGCCAGCAGGATGATCGCGCCCAGCAGTGATACGACGAGGCTGGGCAGGCTGAAGTCGTTCGAGTTGATGGTGCCGCCGCCGAAGTACGGCGCCAGCAGCCAGCCGCCGATGAAGGCGCCGACGATGCCCACCACGACGTCCATGACGAGCCCCTCGGGGCTGCGCATGAGCATGCTCGCGACCCAGCCAATGAGGCCGCCCACGACGAGCCAGATGACGATGTTCATGGCCACTCTCCTTCAAGTTGCGTTTCCTGAAGGCTAGGTGCCCGACCGTGTGCGCACAGCCGGCCAAGGCCGCGACGGCGCGTCAGCCTGCTCCTACTTGGCGGGGCGCCGGGCGGCTCAGCGCCTGAACTTGCCGTCGGGGCCGATGATGGACAGGTCGGCGTAGTCGAGCCCGGTGTGGTCGTGCGAGCTGTAGCTGACTTCCAGGCCGCCGATGTCCACCTTCTTCATGCTTTCCAGCGCCTGCTGCAGCTTGGCGCGCGTGGGGTTGGCGCCGGCGCGCTTCAAGCCCTCGACCAGCACCTTCGCGCCGGCATAGCCCTCGAGCATCGCAGGCGACACGTCGGCCATGCCCTTCTTCGCGGCGAGGTCGCTCGCCTCTTTCACGATCGGCGCCGAGAGCGAACGCTCGTAGGGGAAGATCTGCGACACGATGGTGCCGCGCGCGTAGTCGCCCATCTGCTTGATGAAGCCGCCGGACGCGTTGTTGGACACGGTGACGATCTGCGCCTTCGAACCGGATTCGCGGATCTGCCGGGTCGCGTCCGACACCGCGCCGGCCGAGCCGATGAGGAAGATCGCCTGCGGCTCCTTCTCCTTCGACTTCTGCACGATGGCCGCGAAGTCGGGCTTGTTGCGGTCGAACTTCTCGAGGAAGAGCGGTTCCAGCCTGGCCTTCTCGAAGCCCTTGTGCGCACCCTGCGCGCAATCGGCGCCGAAGGAGTCGTCCACGTGCACAAGCGCGATGCGCGTGAGGCCGATGGTGGCCAGGAGCGTCACCGCCCGCTCCGCCTCGCGCTGGTAGGGCGCGCGCACGTTGAAGATCCACGGGTTGACCGGCTTGTGCAGGATCATCGCGCCGGTGGACGGCGCCACCAGCGGCACCTTGTATTCGTCCAGCAGCGGGCGGATGGCTTCGGTGTGCGGCGTGCCGCGGTTGAGGAACAGCGCGATCGCGTTCTTCTCCACGATCAGCTTCTTCGCGTTCTCGGCGGCCAGCTTGGGGTCGAACTTGTCGTCCATGGACACGAGCTCGATGTGCTGGCCGTTCACGCCGCCTTGCGCATTGATCCAGTCGATGTAGAGCCTGGCGCCGTCGGTGTTCTCCTTCACGCCGGAGGCGACCGGGCCGGTGAAGCCCGAGGTCTGCCCGATCACGACATCGGCGTGCGCGAGGGCGCAGGCGGCGAGTGCGGCCATGGCGGCGGTGAAGCGGGCGAGCCGGCGGGCTCGGGTGTAAATGAAGGTGCGGGTGACGGTGCGGGAGGAAGTCATGTTGTCTCCAGTCGAGCGTTGGCCTTGGCAGACGATGCGGGCTTCTGCGACCCGGGTCGGGTGCCGCAGTGGTGTCACCAGCGCGGTTCGGTCCGTCGGGCGGAGTGTTCTCGCAAGCCCCGCCGCTGGCATTGTGGAAAACCGACATGGCGTGCGGTAAAGCGTGCAAAAGCCCCATTCGGCAGAGTTTGTGGGGGTCCCTAGAATGTTCCGCTCCCCATTCGGAGCCCCCTCCCATGACCTCCGGTCTGATTCGAATCCGCGGCGCCCGCCAGCACAACCTCAAGAACCTCGACCTCGACATCCGCACCGGCGAGATCACGGTGGTGACGGGGCCGAGCGGCTCCGGCAAGTCCAGCCTGGTGTTCGACACGCTGTATGCCGAAGGCCAGCGCCGCTATGTCGAGACCTTCAGCGCCTATGCGCGGCAGTTCCTCGACCGCATGGACCGGCCCGCGGTGGACCGCGTGGACGGCGTGCCGCCGGCGATTGCCATCGACCAGACGAACCCGGTGCGCACCTCGCGCTCGACGGTGGGCACGATGACCGAGCTCAACGATCACCTGAAGCTGCTGTATGCGCGTGCCGCGGAGCTGTTCGACCGCGAGACGGCCAAGCTCGTGCGGCATGACACGCCGGAGACGATCTACGCCGAGTTGCTGGCGCGCACGCGCGACGGCGACCCGCGGGTGGTGGTGACCTTCCCGGTGGAGCTGCCGGCGAGCACGACGCCTGAAGAAGTGGAGCAGTGGCTGGCTGCGAGCGGCTTCACGAAGGTGCAGGCGCAACGCGAGGTGGCATCGCCCACCGGGGCGCGCAAGGTGCTGGACGTGGTGGCCGATCGCTTCCGCGTGCAGGGCGCGGAGAAGACGCGGGTGGTGGAGGCGATCGAGACGGCGCTCAAGCGGGGGAGCGGGCGGGTCAATGTGTACGTGGTCAGCGAAGAAGACGCCGCGCCGACCCTCTGGCGTTTCTCCACCGGCCTGCACTGCCCCGACAGCGACATCCGCTACGCCGACCCGCAGCCGGCGCTTTTCTCCTTCAACAGCGCCATGGGCGCCTGCGAAACCTGCCGTGGATTCGGGCGCGTGATCGGGGTCGACTACGGTCTCGTCATTCCCGACCACCGCAAGACCTTGCGCAGCGGCGCCATCAAGCCCATGCAGACGCCGGCCTGGAAGGAGTGCCAGGACGACCTGCTCAAGTACGGCGGCGAGGCGGGCATCCCGCGTGACACCGCGTGGGCGCAGCTCACCGAGGCGCAGCGCGACTGGGTGATCAACGGCTCGCCCCACTGGAACGGCAACTGGAACAAGCAGTGGTACGGCGTCAAGCGCTTCTTCGAGTACCTCGAATCGAAGGCCTACAAGATGCACATCCGCGTGCTCTTGTCGAAGTACCGCAGCTACACGCCTTGCCATGCGTGTGATGGCGCGCGCTTGAAGACGGAGGCGCTGCAGTGGCGCCTGGGCAGCAAGAACGACGCGGATGCGGTGCTTCCGCCGGGCAAGCGCTTCATGCCGGTGGGCGTGAAGTGGACGCGCGAGCAACTCGAATCGATGCCGGGCCTGGTGGTGCACGACCTGATGCTCATGCCCATCCTGCGTATCCGCAGCTTCTTCGACGGCCTGACGCTGCCCAGCAGCATGCTCGACGACGCGCTCAAGCTGCTGCTCGACGAGATCCGTACTCGGCTCAAATACCTCTGCGACGTCGGCCTCGGCTACCTCACGCTCGACCGGCAAAGCCGCACGCTCTCCGGCGGCGAGGTGCAGCGCATCAACCTCACCACCGCGCTCGGCACATCGCTCGTCAACACCATGTTCGTGCTCGACGAGCCCAGCATCGGCCTGCACCCGCGCGACATGAACCGCATCGTCGAGGCCATGTTGCGGCTGCGCGATGCGGGCAACACGCTGGTGGTGGTGGAGCACGACCCGGCCGTGATGCTCGCGGCCGACCGGCTCATCGACATGGGCCCCGGCCCCGGCGAGCGCGGCGGCACCATCGTCTTCGACGGCACGCCCGACGAGATCAAGCATGCCGACACGCTGACCGGCGCCTACCTCGGCGCGCGCAAGCACGTGGGCATGGGCATCAAGCGCATGGTGAGCGCGGCCAGCCCCAAGCTCATCCTCGAAGGCGCGCGCGAGCACAACCTGCGCAACGTGACCGTCGAATTCCCGCTGCATCACCTCGTGTGCGTGACAGGCGTGTCCGGCTCCGGCAAGAGCACGCTGATGCAGGACGTGCTGTACCCCGCCTTGTCGCGCCACTTCGGCAAGCCGACGGAAACCCCAGGCGAGCACGACCGGCTGCTGGGTGCCGATTGGCTGAGCGATGCCGTGTTCGTCGACCAGTCGCCCATCGGCAAGACGGCGCGTTCCAACCCGGCGAGCTACGTCGGTGCGTTCGATGAAATCCGCAAGCTCTTCGCCGAGGCGCCGCTCGCGACGCAGCGCGGCTACGGCCCAGGCATGTTCAGCTTCAACGCCGGCGACGGGCGCTGCCCCACCTGCGGCGGTTCGGGCTTCGAGCATGTGGAGATGCAGTTCCTCTCCGACGTGTACCTGCGCTGCCCGGATTGCGACGGGCGCCGCTACCGCGCCGAAATCCTCGACGTGAAGATCGACCGGCGTCTGCCCGGCGACGTCATCCGCGATCTGAGCGTGGCCGACGTGCTGGAGCTCACCGTGAGCGAGGCGGTCCAGCTTTTTGCCAACGACCGCGAGGTCATCCGCGTGCTGCAGCCCATCGTGGACGTGGGCTTGGAATACGTGAAGCTCGGCCAGCCCGTGCCCACGCTCAGTGGCGGCGAAGCGCAGCGCCTGAAGCTCGCGGGCTTTCTTGCGGAGGCCGCTCAGAACACGACCGCGAGCCGCCAGGCCGTCGCGAAGAAGGGCACGCTCTTCATGTTCGACGAGCCGACCACCGGCCTGCACTTCGACGACATCGCCAAGCTGATGCGCGCCTTCCGCAAGCTCTTGGACGCGGGCCATTCGATCGTCGTCATCGAGCACAACCTGGACGTGATCCGCGCGTCCGACTGGTTGATCGACCTCGGCCCCGAAGGCGGGGAGATGGGCGGCGAGGTGGTGTGCGTGGGCACACCCGAAGAAGTGCGAAAGCACCGAAGCTCACACACGGCGAAGGCGCTGTCCGACTACGACATCACGATGACAACGGCCGTGGTGAAGGCGCAGGAACGGCCCCCTCTCCCCCTGGGAGAGGGCTGGGGTGAGGGCGTCAGCCTCCAAGAGAACCTGCTCCACCGCCGCCGTGCGGCCCAAGACAACCACATCCGCATCGTCAACGCCCGAGAACACAACCTCAAATCCCTCGACGTCAACATCCCCCGCGGCAAGTTCAGCGTCATCACCGGCGTCTCCGGCTCCGGCAAGAGCACGCTCGCCTTCGACATCCTTTTCAACGAAGGCCAGCGCCGCTACCTCGAATCACTAAACGCTTACGCACGCAGCATCGTGCAGCCCGCGGGCCGGCCCGAGGTGGATGCGGTGTACGGCATCCCGCCCACCGTCGCCATCGAGCAGCGCCTGAGCCGCGGCGGCCGCAAGAGCACGGTGGCCACCACCACCGAGGTGTGGCACTTCCTGCGCCTGCTGTACGTCAAGCTCGGCATCCAGCACTGCGTGAACGACGGCTCGCCCGTCAAGCCGCAGAGCGCCGAGAGCATTGCGGCGCAGATCCTGCGCGACCACAAGGGCCAGCACGTGGGCCTGCTCGCGCCGCTGGTGGTGAACCGCAAGGGCGTGTACACCGACCTCGCCAAGTGGGCCAAGGCACGCGGCCACACGCATCTGCGCGTGGACGGCGAGTTCATGAAGGTGGACCCTTGGCCGCGCATCGATCGCTTCAAGGAGCACACGCTGGAGCTGCCGGTGGGCGACCTCATCGTCAGCGCCGACAACGAAGGCGAGCTGCGCGCGCTGCTCACCAAGGCGCTGGACCTGGGCAAGGGCGTGATGCACCTGCTCAGCCCGCTCGAAGGCCTGCGCGGCGCCATGCTGGCCGGCACGCCCACGCGGCGGCTGGGCGAGGTGAAGGTGTTCTCCACCAAGCGCGCCTGCCCCACTTGCGGCACGAGCTACCCCGAGCTCGACCCGCGCATGTTCAGCTACAACAGCAAGCATGGTTGGTGCACCACCTGTGTGGGCACCGGCCTCGCGCTCACGCGCGAGCAGCGCAAGGCCTACGACGATTCCATCCGCGACGACGACAACAAGGGCCGAGAGCAGAGCTTCCCGTCGGAAGAGGCGGAAGTGGAGGGCGTGGTCGACGAGCCCTGTCCCGATTGCAGCGGCACGCGGCTCAACCCGATCTCGCGCGGCGTGACCTTCGAGGAACATTCGATCGCGTGGATCGCGCAATGGTCCGTGACGGATGCGCGCAAGTGGGTCGAAGCATTGCAGCTCACGGGCCGCGACGCCGAGATCGCACGCGACGTGATCACTGAGATCCACAGCCGGCTCGAATTCCTCGAAGAGGTGGGCCTGGGCTACCTCACGCTCGACCGCGCCGCGCCCACGCTGAGCGGCGGCGAAGCGCAGCGCATCCGCCTCGCGGCGCAACTGGGCAGCAACCTGCAGGGCGTGTGCTATGTGCTCGATGAGCCGACCATCGGGCTGCACCCGCGCGACAACCAGATCTTGCTGGACGCGCTGCACAAGTTGGGCGACAAGGGCAACACGCTGGTGGTGGTGGAGCACGACGAAGACACGATTCGCCGGGCAGATCACATCATCGACATCGGGCCGGGTGCGGGCAAGCGCGGCGGCACGCTGGTGGCGGAAGGCACGGTGACGGAGCTGTCGTCACATGCCACCTCAGTGACCGGCAGGTTCCTCGCTCACCCCTTGATCCACCCCATCAACGCGAGAAGAGACATGCTCCCTCCCCCCCTGGGGGAGGGCGGGGGTGGGGGCGATGGCGTCACAGCCACCACCAAATCGAAGAGCAAAGCAAAGGGCAAGGCCGCCGCCAAGGCCCAGGCCCCCACCCCAACCCTCCCCCAGGGGGGAAGGGAGCTGCTGACCATCAACGAGGCTTCGCTGCACAACCTCCAGCAGATCACCGTCGACGTCCCCCTGAAGCGCCTTGTCGCCATCACCGGCGTCAGCGGCTCCGGCAAGTCCACCCTCGCGCGCGACGTGCTGCTGGCCAATCTCCAGTTCATCAACACCCGCGGCGCCAAGCCCAAGTGGCAAGGCTGCGAGAGCATCGACGGCTGGCAGCAGATCGACCGTGTGCTCGAGGTGGACCAGACGCCCATCGGCAAGACGCCGCGCTCGTGCCCGGCCACCTACATCGGCTTCTGGGACACCATCCGCAAGCTATTCGCCGACACGCTCGAGTCGCGCGCCCGCGGCTATGCGCCGGCGCGCTTCAGCTTCAACACCGGCGACGGACGCTGCCCGGCCTGCGAAGGGCAGGGCATGCGCACCATCGAGATGAGCTTCCTGCCCGACGTGAAGGTGCCCTGCGACGTGTGCCACGGCCAGCGCTTCAACCCCGAGACGCTGGCGGTGAGCTGGCGCGGCAAGAGCATCGGCGACGTGCTGCGCATGGAGGTGGACGAGGCGGTGGAGTTCTTCGCGTCCATGCCCAACATCTCGTACCCGCTGCAGTTGCTGAAGGACGTGGGGCTGGGCTACCTCACGCTCGGCTAGCCCTCGCCGACGTTGTCAGGTGGCGAGGCGCAACGCATCAAGCTCGTGACCGAGCTCACCAAGGTGCGTGACGACGTGACGAGGCGCGGCAACAAGGCGCCGCACACCTTGTACGTGCTGGATGAGCCGACGGTGGGCTTGCACATGGCGGATGTGGAGAAGCTGATTCGCGTGCTGCATCGCCTGGTGAACGGCGGGCACAGCGTGGTGGTGATCGAGCACGACCTCGACGTGATTGCCGAGGCGGATTGGGTCATCGACCTTGGGCCGGAAGGCGGTGTGCGGGGCGGCACCGTCGTGATCGAAGCGACGCCGGAGGACGTGGTGCGGTGTGCCGCAAGCCACACAGGGGCGGCATTGAAGCCGGTGTTGGCAAGGGCAGCTTGAGAACAGCCCTCTGCGGGGGCGAACAGGCGAGCAACACTCCGTTCAGGCTGCCCCCTTCGAGAAGCGCAGGGCAGGGTACGCCTATGGCGTATCGAAGCCCCCACCGTCCCGCGCTCGCAAGAATGGCAACGACTGCGGATGCGTGCGTGCGATGAACCCGATCAACCCCTCCCGCACCTCGCACCGCAAATCAAAGTTCGCCCCGGACGCCGCCGAGCTCACCAGCACCCGCAGCTGCATCGCCCGCTCGCTCGTGTCCGTCACTTGCACGAGGCACAGGCGCTTGTCCCAGTTGGGCGATGCCTCGCACAGCCGCCGCGCTTCCTCGCGCACGGCATCCACCGGCAGCGAATAGTCGACCCACAGGAACACCGTGCCCAGGATGTCCGCCGTGCGGCGCGTCCAGTTCTGGAAGGGGTGGTCGATGAACCAGCCGAGCGGCACCACCAGCCGGCGCTCGTCCCACAGCTTGAGCACCACGTAGGTGGCGGTGATCTCCTCCACGCGGCCCCATTCGCCTTCGACGATCAGCACATCGTCGATGCGCATCGGCTGCGCGAGCGCGATCTGCAGCCCCGCGAGCAGGTTGCTGAACACCGAGCGCGCCGCGATGCCTACTACCAGCCCCGCTACCCCCGCCGACGCCAGCAGGCTCGCGCCGAACTGCCGCGCCCGCGGAAAGCTCATGAGGATGAAGGCCAGCCCCGCCACCAGCACCGTGCCCGACGCGATGCGCGCGAGCACGCGCGTCTGCGTGTGGATCTTGCGCGCCGAGAGGTTGTCGGCCACCTCCGCGGGATGCCTGGCGATCACGCCATCGGCAACTCCGCGGATCGCCGCGGTGCACGCCCAGGTGATGGCGCAGATGAGCAGCACGCCGTTGATGTGCTGCACCGTGCCCAGGCCGGGCAGGTCGTCGGGCACGCCTTCCCAGATGAGTTGCAGGGCGGCGAGCGGCAGCAGCAGCTGGATGGGGCGGTCGCAGCGCTTGACGAGGGAGACGAGGATGGTGGACCAGGCGGCCAGGCGCAGGACGATGGGCCGCGTGACGCGATGCAGGAGCTGCGTCGCGAGGAAGACGAAGGGGACGACGAGGAGGAGTTGGCCCCAGGGCTCGAGCTTGGTCCAGTTCATGGGGGGATGCTAGCGGCAGTTGTCACTCCCCAAGAGGTGAGTGGCGAAGGCACCAGTCGGAGGGCGGGCTCGCACGTATGCTTTGCCCAGCAATCTCCTTCATGCAAAGTGATCGAATGGACAGCAATCTTGTTCGCCCTGAAAGGCCCGCCTTGAACGAGGACGAGTTCCATGCATGGCGCAACCCTCGCGTCGGAGACGCGAACCCCACGGTCTTGACGAACCCATGGTGGGTGTGGCTCATTCACAATCGATTGAATGCCTACCAAGCCAACGAGCTTTGGAAGGGGCCGTCGTCATTCAGCGCTGGCCCCGTGTGGTGCTTCGATCGATTCGGCCAGACTGCGACAACGCTTCCGGACGGCCGGGTCGTTTATGTCGCAGGGGAACATGAGGACTACTACGACCCGGACTTCCACATCTACAACGACGTGGTCATCACGCAGCCGAATGGGGAATGCGTGATCCTCGGATATCCGACGGCTGTGTTTCCGCCGACGGACTTCCATACGGCAACTCTCGTCGGCAACCGCATCATCCTCATCGGCTGCCTTGGCTACTCGAACGATCGTCGGCCCGGTGAGACGCAAGTCCTGGAGCTCTCTCTCGACACGTTTGAGGTGCGCAAGATCGTCACCCAAGGGGACTGTCCGGGCTGGATCAATCGCCACGCCGCCACTCTGTCTTCATCGGGCCATGCCATCGTCATCACGGATGGAGGCGTACTGCGCGACGCCGATCAAGACATGTGGGACAACGTCGAAGAGTGGTTGCTGGACATTGACACCTGGGCGTGGAATCGCCAGACACATCGCAACTGGCGGCAGTGGCGATTGATGCACGTCGATCGGCTTCGGAATCAGCTGCGGGAGATGCGTCAAGCGATCTGGCATCGCAAGGTCGGGTGGAAAGATGAATTCGTTCAAGACATGGCCGGTTTCCGTGAAACGATGGGTTTCGAACCGGACCTCGACCTCATTCCTGCCTTGTACCGGCTGGATGAACACACCGAGGAACTTCCTGACGAGGAGGACGAATACAACGTCATCCGTGTGCGCATCGACGGTGTGACCATGAAGTTCATCGAGGATGGATTCTCGATACATGCGGTCGTGCAGGGCGAGCTTGAGGAAGCGAAGGTGGCTGCGTTGCAGCAGTCTTTGCTGGAGGAATGACGTGCAACAAAGTGTCCAACGCTCCCCCGTCGCGCTCAAGCCCAACACGGCTGTCAACCTCTACTCGGCTGTGAACATACACTCTGCCCCATCTCATTTCTGTCGAATAAGAGAGATGCGCACGAAATTGAAGACTCGAATCGGCCGCAAGACCAAGTGGATGCAGGTACTGTCAGCCTTGATGGCCGGCTGTATTGGCGCAGCTCTGCTCGCAGGCTGCGGAGGCGGCGGCGACGGCGCAGACGCCGCTTCTCCCAATGACGGCGCCGCAGGCACTCCTGCAGCATCGACGCCCGCTGCTGCGCCAGCCACCTGGTGGAAACCGGTCGCTTCCGACACCTGGCAGTGGCAGCTCCGAGGCGCGTTGAACACGTCCTACAACGTCGTGATCTACGACATCGACCTGTTCGACAACAGTGCGGGGGCGATCGCCCAGCTCAAGACCCGTGGCCGCAAGATCGTGTGCTACTTCTCTGCCGGAAGCTCGGAGAACTGGCGCCCCGACTATTCGCAGTTCATTGCAGCCGACATGGGCAGCGCGCTGTCAGGCTGGCCCGGCGAGAACTGGCTCGACACCCGCTCGGTCAATGTGCGTCAAATCATGACGAAAAGGCTTGACCTCGCACAGAGCAAGGGCTGCGACGCAGTGGAGCCGGACAACGTCGATGGCTATGCCAACAACACGAGCTTCCCGCTCACCGCGCAAGACCAGATCGACTACAACCGCTTCCTCGCCGACCAAGCGCACAAGCGCGGGCTGGCCGTTGCGCTGAAGAACGACGTCGACCAGTTGAGCGATCTGGAGCCGTCGTTCGACCTCGCTATCAATGAGCAGTGCCACCAGTACTTGGAGTGTGGCGGCTACAGCGTCTTCATTTCGAAGAACAAGCCGGTACTGAACGCCGAGTACGACGCCAAGTACCAGAACAACACCGGTGGCGCGCGTGACGCCCTGTGCGTGTCAGCCCGCTCGGCCAACATGCGCACACTTGTTCTCCCACTACAACTGGATGACACCTTCCGCTACAGCTGCGACCCGTAGCAGCCGCGTGGTCGAGCCGCATCAACCGATCGTTGACGCTCGACGTGTCACGCGTCCTCGGCGCGCGCCGGGACGCGCCGTGTCTCACCCGCTGACACTGGTTTTATCCAATGCGCATCCGCCTATCCCGATGCAGCATCGGTGAATGCATCCCCGCCACGCCCACACCGGCAAGATCGTCACCTCCGCCGAGGCCGTGCGCCTCATCCACGATGGCGACACTGTCGCCACCGGCGGCTTCGTCGGTATCGGCTTTGCCGAAGGCATCGCCATCGCGCTGGAACACCACTTCCTCGCCGCCCTGGAAGACACCGGCACCGGCACACCGCGCGACCTCACGCTCGTCTACGCCGCCGGCCAGGGCGATGGCAAGTCCCGCGGCCTCAACCACTTCGGCCACCCCGGCCTCGTCAAGCGAGTCGTCGGTGGCCACTGGGGCCTCGTGCCCAAGCTGCAGACGCTGGCCGTCAACAACGAGATCGAGGCCTACAACCTGCCGCAGGGCGTCATCGCGCACATGTTCCGCGACATCGCGGCCGGCAAGCCGGGCACGTTGAGCCGCGTGGGGCTGGGCACCTTCGTCGACCCGCGGCACGGCGGCGGCAAGGTCAACGAGCGCACGCGCGACGACCTCGTGCGGCTGATGGAGATCGATGGCGAGGAGGTGCTCTTCTACAAGGCCTTCCCAATCGACGTGGGCATCATCCGCGCAACCACGGCCGATGCCGACGGCAACCTCACGATGGAGCGTGAAGCGCTGACACTGGAGGCGCTCGCCATCGCGATGGCGGCGCACAACAGCGGCGGCATCGTCATCGCGCAGGTGGAGCGCATCGCCGAACGCGGCTCGCTCAACCCGCGGCAGGTCAAGATCCCCGGCGTGCTGGTGGATTGCGTGGTGGTGGCCGAGAAGCCCGAACACCACATGCAGACCTTCGTCACGCCCTACAACCCGGCCTATGCGGGCGAGATCCGCGTGCCGATGGATTCGTTCTCGCCGCTGCCGCTGCCGCTCACCGAGCGCAAGGTGATCGCGCGGCGCGCGGCCATGGCGCTGCATCGCAACGCGGTGGTGAACCTGGGCATCGGCATGCCCGAAGGCGTGGCCGACGTGGCGGCCGAAGAGAAGGTGATCGACCTGCTCACGCTCACCGCGGAGCCGGGCGTGATCGGCGGCATCCCCGCCAGCGGCCTGAACTTCGGCGCGGCGGTGAACACGCAGGCCATCATCGACCAGCCCAACCAGTTCGACTTCTACGATGGCGGCGGGCTCGACCTGGCGGTGCTGGGCTTGGCGCAAGTGGACCGCCACGGCAACCTCAACGTGAGCAAGTTCGGGCCGCGGCTGGCGGGTGCGGGCGGCTTCATCAACATCAGCCAGAACGCGGAGGCGGTGGTGTTCGTGGGCACCTTCACCGCGGGCGACCTGGACGTGCGCATCGTCGATGGCCGGGTCACCATCGTGCACGAAGGCACGATGAAGAAGTTCGTGCAGGAGGTGGAGCACCGCACCTTCAGCGGCGAGATGGCGCGCAAGCGGGCCCAGCCGGTGCTCTACGTGACGGAGCGCTGCGTGTTCCGCCTGGCCGATGAGGGGCTGGAGCTGATCGAGATCGCCCCGGGCATTGACCTGGAACGGCACATCCTCGCGCAGATGGATTTCACACCAACCATCAGCCCACAACTGAAGCTGATGGATGCGGCGCTCTTCGCCGATGCGGCGATGGACTTGCGCGAGCGAATGCTGGACGTGCCGCTGGCCGAGCGCATCGAGTATGACGAGCGCGCTCATGTGCTGTTCATCAACTTCGAAGGCTTGTCGGTGGATTCACCGGAGCAGGTGGCCGCGATCGAGCAGGAGGTGGCATCTCGCGTGGCGCCGTTGAAGCGCCGCGTGGACGTGGTCGTCAACTACGACCACTTCAGCATCCGCCCCGATCTGATGGACGCGTATGGCGCGATGGTGATGCGGCTCACCGAGCGCTTCTACGGCAAGGTGACGCGCTATGCGGCCAGCGGGTTCGTGAAGGCACGGCTGGGCTGAGCGCTCATCAAGTCCGTTCGGGCTGAGAAGGTGTGAGGCAATTCGACATGCCCGCTCATCACGCCCAAAAGCGTCCACTCTGCGTTGCAAATGCGCGCCGTAGCCCGAGCTGCGGTTGTGCTTTGCGCCTTGATTGGCCGCTTTTGGGCGCGCCGCTCGTGCACGCCGAATTGCCTCACACCTTCTGAGCTTGTCGAAGCCCTTCGACGGCACGTCGGCAAGCTCAGTGCGGACGGATTCCGTTGCAAGGTCAGCGGTTCGTCAGCCCTTCTTTGCAAGAGGATGTTCCAGTCCCGGGGTTTCCACGCTGATGCGTGCCTGAGCCGCTTCTCACAATGCCCCTCGGGTTGCGGCTTGCAGGGAGCCTGCAGGCCGCTCCCGTTCCATCCACCAGACGCCGCCACGTCCGCACCACAGGGCGCGAGGCAGCGCATCGCCGATCAGGAGAGGCCCCATGAAGACAGGACAGGCTGCCATCGCCGCAGCCGTGCTCGCATCCATCACCGCCGCCGCCAGCGCCGGCATGCCTTACCCCCACGCGGGCACGCCGCAGCCGCAGGACGCCGGCGCCTTGTCGCTCGCACGCGGCAGCTCGACCATGACGGTCACCGTCGCGCTCAAGCTGCGGCAAACGGATGAACTGGAGCGGCTGGTGCGCGAGCTACATACGCCGGGGCATGCGAGCTTTCATCGCTTCCTCACGCCGGCGCAGTTCCAGCAGCGCTTTGCGCCGTCTCGCGACACGGTGGACCAGGCCATCGCCCACTTCCGCCAGGCTGGACTGGACGCCACGCTGGAAGCCGGCAGCCTCTTGCGCGTGACGGGCAGCACTGCTGCGATGGAGAAGGCCTTCAACGTGCAGCTGCACGCCTTCGACGTGCCCGCGCACGGCAAGAGCGGCGGCTACCGATTCCGCGCGCCAGTGGGCGAGCCGAGCGTGTCGTCGTCGGCGGTCGCGAGCAAGGTCGAAGCCATCATCGGCCTCGACGACCGGCCGCGCTTCCGTCCGCACTTGCGCAAGCCGGTGATCGCGCAGGCCTCGAACACGATGGCGCGTGTACTGCGTGCGCCGTCGGTGGCTGCAGGCAACGACCCGGGCAACTGGACGGTGACCGACCTCGCGCAGTACTACAACGTGCAGCCGCTCTACGACAAGGGCGTGCATGGCGAAGGCCGCACTATCGGCATCGTGACCTTTGCGTCGATGACGCCCAGCGACGCCTTCGCCTACTGGAACAGCCTGGGCCTCGCGACGGACCCGAAGCGGCTGAAGATCGTCAACGTGGACGGCGGCCCCGGTGCGCCGAGCGACGACTCGGGCTCGGATGAAACCACGCTCGACGTCGAGCAGTCAGGCGGCATCGCGCCTGCGGCCAAGGTCATCGTCTACCAGGCACCCAACACCGACCAGGGCTTCATCGATGCCTTCGTCAAGGCCATCAACGACAACTCGGCAGACAGCATCTCGGTCAGCTGGGGCCTGTGGGAGTGGTTCGACACGCAGTCGCAGGTGAACGTGCCGGGCAGGAAGAACACGGTGGATGCCCTGCATGCGTACAACAACCTCTTCCTGCAGGCGGCGGTGCAGGGGCAGTCGCTCTTCGCGGCCTCGGGCGACGACGGCGCGTACGACGTGAACAACCCCGGCATCGCGCCGGTGCCCGACTACAGCAAGACACTGAGCGTGGATTCGCCGTCGTCGTCGCCGTGGATCACCGCGGCCGGCGGCACCACGCTGCCGGGCGACCAGCTCTACAGCGGCGGCGTCACCATCAGCATTGCGCACGAGCGGGTGTGGGGCTGGGATTACCTCACCGACCTGTGCGCCTCGTTCGGCCAGGACCCGGTGTCCTGCGGCATCTTCCCCGCGGGCGGCGGCGGCGGCGTGAGCGCCTATGTGCCGATGCCGTTCTACCAGGAATGGGTGTCGGGCACGCGGCGCACCGAGCCTGGCCAGACTTTGATGGACAACACCACGACGCCGCCGTCTCCGGTGGTCGCGCTGCCCGGCAACTTCCGCGGCCGCAACGTGCCGGACGTGTCGCTCAATGCCGACCCGAACACCGGCTACATCGTGGCCTACACGTCCGACGCCTCGGGCTTCGGCATCAGCAACTACTACGGCGGCACCAGCTTCGTCGCGCCGCAGCTCAACGGCATCACCGCGCTGCTCGCGCAACGGGTGAGGGGGCGCATCGGGCTGCTGAACGTGCCGCTGTACGCGATTGCCGCGACGCCCTTCGCCTACGGCAACCCGTATGCGCCGCTGCGTGACATCAAGAGCGGCAACAACTGGTTCTACAAGGGGCGCACCGGCTACGACCAGGGCAGCGGCGTGGGCACGGTGGACGTGGACAAGCTCGCGCAGGCTTTGCTGCTTCTCGGGTATTGAGGCACCACCGTCCGGGCTGAGACCCCACCTCTCACGTCTCGCGCAGCTGGTTGCGGCCGGCGCGCTTGGCGTCGTAGAGCGCGGCGTCAGCCCGGCCGATGAGCTCGGCCGGGGTGTCCCCCATGCGCACGCTGGCCAGGCCGACGCTCATGGTAACGCGCAGGCCGGCCGCGGTCTGCTCCCAGGGGTGCGCCTCGACGGCTGCGCGCAGCCGCTCGCACACGTCACGCGCGATCTGCGCCGAGGTGTCCACGAAGATGAAGACGAACTCCTCGCCGCCGATGCGCGCGACCAGGTCGCGGGTACGTGTCTTCACGCGGAAGATTTGCGCGACAGAGCGCAGCACCGCGTCACCCACCTGGTGGCCGAACTCGTCGTTGACGTGCTTGAAGTGGTCCAGGTCCACCACCGCCACGCACAGCGGCGTGTTCGATTCGACGGCGCGCTCCACGATGCGCGGCAGGTCTTCGTCGACGCGGCGGCGGTTGGCCAGGCGCGTGAGCTGGTCTTCGAGCGTGTCGCGCTGCAGCTCGGCGGTGTGCGCCTCGAGCTCGCGCTTTTCATTCTCGAGTTCGCGGCTTCGCAGGCGTTGGAGCTCGGCCTCCAGCCGTGCGCGTTCGCCGTCCATCAGCGCGTTATCGACGTCGATGCGGTTGACCATGAGCCGCGCCTGCGCATGGCTTTGCAGGGCGGCGCGCTGCAGCTCCAGCGCGTGGTAGGCCTCGCAGTGATGCAGCGCAGGCTCGAATCTCCCGGCGGCCTTGTGCGCGCGATACAAGGCCGAGTGCACGCGCATGCGGGTGGTTTCCTGATCGGTGCGGGCGAGTTCGGCGAGGGTTTCTTCGAGCACCGACACCGCTTCGTCATGGCGGCCCTGCTGGATGAGGATCTCACCGATGTTGTGGCGGTTGCGCAGCTCCACCGCCTTGTAGCCGTGGCGCCGGGTTTCGCGCACCGTCTCTTCGAGCACGCGCTGCGATTCCCCGTACTCGCCCGCGAGGCCCAGCACCTCGCCGAGGTTGCCTTGCGTCACCGCGAGCCGGTAGGTGTCGCCGTGGCGCCGTGCGAGCGACACGGCCTGGCGGCCGTACTGGCGCGAGCGTTGCAGCGCGCCGGCCGCGAGTTCGAGCTCGTCGCGCTGGCGGAAGTGATAGAAGGCGGTGATGGTCGTGGCCATCAGGTTGTTGAGTGCGCCCAGCACCTGCTGGTGGTCGTTGAGCTCGCGCGCCTGGCCGAGCGACTGCAGCAGGAATTTCTCGCTTTGCGAAGGGTCGCCGAGGCGATCGAAGCACACGCCGATGCGGTTGAGCGCCTGCACCATCTGTGCATCGAAATGCTGCACCCTCGATTTGTCGAAGGCGGCGGTCGCGGCCTTCAGCGCTTCTTCGTGCAGGCCGAGCTCCGAGTAGGAAATGGCCAGCAGGCACAGCGTGTCGCATTCCTGCGGCCCGCCGATCGGCGTCCAGCGCTTGACGGCTTCGCGCGCGGCGACCACCGCAGGCTCGAACTGGCCGAGCCGCCAGCGGTGCGATGCGAGCAGCGTCCAGGCCCGCGCCAGCAGGGTCGGGTCGTCGGTCTCAGTGAGGGCATTCAGCGCCGCTGCGGCCAGCTCGACGCCACGCACATGCTCGCCGCCGTCGTGCGCAGCCTGGCATTGCGTGAGCCAATCCGCGGCATCGGAGTGCGCGGCAGCAGCATCAGCGGAAACGACGGCCGGGTCGGGCATGGCGGAAGGAAGAACGGCGTGAGCCATTTTCCCGTGCGGCAAACGGACGCGCCTGCGTCAGGGCATGGCGCGTCGAGGATGACCGTGACACAGGTCACGCGGGGCCGGGCTGCGGCGAACCCGACAGCTCACCGGCTGCGCAGCTTCTCGCGCACTCTCCAGCCGAGCAGCATGGCGATCACTACTGCGTAGACGGCCACCTCGGCGAAATTGTTCTTCGCCGCGCGCATCCAGAAGAAGTGCAACAGGCCCAGCAGCACAGTGGCATAGACCAGTTGGTGCAGCCGCTGCCAGCGCTTGGCGCCCAGCGCCTTGATGGCGCGGTTGAAGGACGTGGCGGCCAGCGGAATCATCAGCAAGAAGGCCGTGAAGCCGACCAGCGCGAAAGGCCGCTTGGGGATGTCGCGCACGATGGCGTCGAGGTCGAAGCCCATGTCCAGCCACGAATACGCGAGGAAGTGCAGCACCACGTAGAAGAACGAGAACAGGCCCAGCATGCGCCGGAACCGTGCAAGCGCCGGCTGCTTCGTCCAAATGCGCAGCGGCGTGACGGCCAAGGTGATGCACAGGAAGCGCAGCGTCCAGTCGCCGGTGGAGCGGATCAGCGCCTCGGCCGGGTTGGCGCCCAGCGTGTTGGCGTAGGCGCCGTGGAAGAGCCAGGCGAAGGGCAGCAGGCACAGCACGAAAAGCACGGGCTTCGCGGCGGGGTGCAGCAGCAGTGGCTTTGGGCGTGGCAAGGTGAGTGGGTGGTTCACGGCGGATTTTCTTTGACCACAGAGAACACAGAGGACACAGAGATTCACAAATTCCTCTGTGTTCTCAGTGTTCTCTGTGGTTGACCTCTCTTCAGAAGTACTTCGCGAGGTCCATGCCCGCGTACAGCTGGCCGACCTGTTGCTCATACCCGTTGAACATCAGCGTCGGACGCTTCTTCTGGAACAGGCCGTCCTCGCCGATGCGGCGCTCGGTCGCCTGGCTCCAGCGTGGGTGGTCCACCTTCGGGTTCACGTTGGAATAGAAGCCGTATTCGCCGCTGTTGGCCTTGACCCAGCTGGTGCGCGGCTCGCGCTCGACGAAGCGGATCTTGACGATCGACTTGCCGCTCTTGAAGCCGTACTTCCAGGGCACGATGGCGCGCACGGGCGCGCCGTTCTGGTTGGGCAGCACCTCGCCGTACAGGCCGAAGGTGAGCAGCGCGAGCGGGTGCATGGCTTCGTCCATGCGCAGGCCTTCGACATACGGCCACTCGAGCACGCGCGAGCCGACGTAGGGCATGGTCTTGGCGTCGGCCAGCGTCACGAACTCGACGTACTTGGCGTTGCCCGTGGGCTCCACGCGCTTGATGAGCTCGGCCAGCGAATAGCCGACCCAGGGCACGACCATCGACCATCCCTCGACGCAGCGCAGGCGGTAGATGCGCTCTTCCAAGGGTGCGAGCTTGAGCAGCTCTTCGATGTCGTAGGTCTTGGGCTTCTTCACCTCGCCCTCGATGGCGACCGTCCAGGGCCGCGTCTTGAGCGTGTGGGCGTTGCGACCCGGGTCGGACTTGTCGGTGCCGAATTCGTAGAAGTTGTTGTAGCTCGTGGCGTCGCCGTAGGGCGTGAGCTTTTCCATGGTCATCGCGCCGGCGACCGCGGTGTGCATGCCGGGCAGGGCGGCGAGCTTGTTCGGGCGTGCGGCCTGCGCCTGCGCCTCTCGGGCGGCCCAGCTCGACAGTGCGGCGCCGGCGACGCCGGTGGCCATCAGCCTGAGCAGGTCGCGCCGGCCCTCGTAGACGCCTTTCGGGGTGATTTCAGCGGAAGGCAGGGCAAAGCCGCGTTCTTTCAGGAAATGCATGGCGTGTTCGATGTTGGGTGGGAGGAGGTGGTTCCCGGTAGGTCGGTGGGCGCGAAGGATTCTTACGCGCCGCCGAACTGCAACCCTCAGATCACGTCGCCGAAGTCCGTTGGCTCGAACAGCCGCAGCGAATTCTTGGAAACCCGCTCGCGGAAGGTCTTGCGGGCGAAGAGCTTGGCCTGCGCCTCGGCGGGCAGGTCGGTGATGTTGATCACGTTCTTCATGATCAGCGTGTCGATCACGTCCTCGATCACGCGCACAAAGTCGGCGTCGAGGCGGCTGAACTCCTCCGGCCGTTGCGAGGTGTTGCCGACGAAGGCCTGGATGTCAGGGTGGCGGTCGTCGAGAAACTCGGACGCGTCGGGCACATGCACCCGATGCAGGCTCGTGATGATTCCATCGGCGTTGCGGCACACGTAAGGCATTGTCCGGTCGCGGGAGTCGAGGTGAATGGGGACTATACGCCCCCCAGTCGCTTCGCTCCTGCCCCCGAGGGGCGCTGCCCAGCGGACCGGCGGAGCCGGCTCCGCGGGCATGGCTTGATCAAATGAAAAGGCCGGCGTGCAGCCGGCCTTTTCATTCGCGTGGGACGCTTTGCTTCAGCGCAGGCCGGCGATGTAGTCCGCCACGGCCTTCATTTCCTTGTCGGTCATCTTCGCCGCGACGCCAGCCATCTGCGGGCTGTTCTTGCGGGCGCCGCTCTGGAAATTCACGAGCTGCGCGTAGGTGTAGTCGCCATGCTGGCCGGCCAGGCGCGGGTACTGGGCGGGGATGCCGGCGCCGCTGGGGCCGTGGCAGCCGGCGCAGGCGGCGATGCTGCGGTCGGCCAGGCCGCCGCGGTAGATCTTTTCGCCCAGGGCGATGGAATCCTTGCTCTTGGCGAAGCCGGGCTTGGCCTGCTTGCCGGCGTAGAAGGCCGCCACGTTCTTCATGTCCTGCTCGCTGAGCGTGGACGCGAAGCCCTTCATCACGGGGTTCTGGCGCTTGTCCGTCTTGAACTCGGTCAGCTGCTTGACGATGTAGTCAGGGTGCTGGCCCTGCAGGATGGGGTTGGCGGGGCTGCCGCGGGACCCATCGTTGGTGTGGCAGGCGCCGCACACCGTGTTGGACTTGGCCTCGCCCTGCGCCACGTCCGGCTTGGCCGGCGCGGGTGCGGCTTCGTTGGCGCTTGCGCACACCGAGGCCATGGAGAGCAGGAAACCGGACAGCAGGAAGGCAGCTGACTTCATGACGGATGTTGGATTCTTTGGGCCAAAACCCCGGGATTTTACAATGACGGCTTTGGGCGCCTCCATGACCGACACAAACCAGACCGCGAAAGACGGCGCGAGAGCCTTGCCCGAAGATAAGATTGCGATGGCGTGGACCCACACGGCGCGCTTCCTGACCACGGCCAGCCAGCTCGACCAGCTCCCGCAAACCGAGCTCCCCGAGATCGCCTTCGTCGGCCGATCGAACGCCGGCAAGTCCACCGCGATCAACACGCTCACGCAACAAAAGCGCCTGGCCTTCGCGTCCAAGACGCCCGGCCGCACGCAGCACATCAACCTCTTCGAGCTGGGCCCCAAGCTCACGCCCGACACGCTCTTCGCAGACTTGCCCGGCTACGGCTACGCAGCGGTCGCGCGCGGCGCCAAGCTGCGCTGGCAGAAGGTGATGGCCGACTACCTCGAAGTCCGCCGCAGCCTCGCCGGGGTGGTGCTGATGATCGATTCGCGCCTGGGCTTCACCGACCTCGACCGCCAATTGCTGGAGTTCGTCGCGCCGCGCGTGGGCAACGGCTCGGTCAAGCTCCTCGTGCTGCTCACCAAGGCCGACAAGCTCAATCGGCGCGAGGCCGACAAGGCGCTGGCCGATGCGCAGGCGGTGCTGGGCGAGCTCACCACCGACGAAGCCGACGTCGCAGTCAGCCTCTTCTCAGCTTTGAACAAGAAGGGCGTTGGCGACGCAGCGGTGGTGCTGCATGCCTGGGCCCACCCGGGGACTTGATGCGAAAGTCATCGCGCTGGCCGATACTCCGCCGGTCCCTTGCGAACGCGATTGCGCGCCCCTGATGATCGAAAAATTTGCCATCGAGCTGCCGAACAAGATCTCGCTGTCCTGCCGCGCGGCGGGGCCCGAGTACGCGCCGGTGCTGCTCTTCCTGCACGGCTTTCCCGAAGCGGCCTTCGTGTGGGACGACATGCTCGAGCACTTCTCGCGGTACTACCGCTGCATCGCGCCCAACTTGCGCGGCTACGAGCGCTCGTCCAAGCCCGAGGAGGTCGAGGCCTACCGCGCCAAGCACCTCGTGGCCGACATCGCCGCGCTCATCAATCAGCTCGATGGCCGCGTCGAAGCGCTGGTCGCGCACGACTGGGGCGGCGCGGTGGCCTGGAACTTCGCGGTCCAGCATCCGAAGATGCTCAAGCGGCTGGTCATCATCAACTCGCCGCACCCGGCCACCTTCTTGCGCGAGCTCAAGACCAACCCCGCGCAGCAGGCGGCCAGCGCCTACATGAACTTTCTGAGCCGGCCCGATGCCAGCCACTTGCTGGAGGGCGACCACTACGAGCTGTTGTGGCATTTCCTGCAAGGCCCGGGCGACATCGACGCGGACCGGCCCGGCGCCGACTGGCTCACCGAGCCCTTGAAGAACCAGTACCGCGAGGTGTGGTCGCTCGGCCTGCATGGGCCGGTCAACTACTACCGCGCCTCGCCCATGAAGCCGCCCACCGAAGAGAACCGCTCGCTGATGCAGCTGGAGTTTCCGCGCGAGCACGTGGTGGTGAACGTGCCGACACGCGTGATCTGGGCCGAAGGCGATTCGGCCTTGCTGCCGGGGCTGGTCGAGGGCTTGGACGAGTTCATCCCCGACCTGACGCTCGTGCGCATCCCCAGGGCATCGCACTGGGTGATCCACGAGCAGCCGGAGCGCATCGCGCAAGAGATCGAGGCGGCGCTTGCGGTCGAGGTGCAGACGACGATCTGAACCCGCCGCGCTGCGGGCTCAGGGCAGCGTGAGCTTGGTCATCAGGCCGTCGACCGCGCGCTGCAGCAGCGACGCGTCGTCCAGCGGCTTGAGCAGCTTTTCCTCGCCCAGGCGTTCGAGCGCGCGCCGCGTGATCGAGTGGTTGTGCAGCGGGTCGGTGCCGGCGAAGAGCAGGTACTGGCCGTGCAGGCTGCGCCACAGCAACTGCACGCGCGTCCAGCGGCCGTGCAGGAAGAGGTGGTAGCGGCTGCCCGGCACCATGCCGTCCACGAGCTGCGCCACGGCGTCGTGGTTGGTCGACCCGCCCGGAAGAATCTCCGCCGGCACCGTGTCCATCGAGCCCAGGTCGATCAGCGAATCGCTGAACGGTGGGCGGCTCGGTGTGTCCCAGCTGGTCTCGTCGCGCATGCGCTGCACGATCTCCTGCGGCGTGAGCTCGGGCTCCGGCGTGGGCGTCTTGCCGGGGCGCAGGGCCTCGGTGTGCACCGCCATCAGCTCGTCCATCACCTTCTGCTGCTCGCCCTCGGGCACGCCCAGCATGCTCATGCCCGCGCGCAGCCGTTGCAGCAGGCCGGGCAGCATCGCCAGCAGCCGCTTGCGGCTTTGCGGATGGTCCGGCAGGCGCAGGCTCCACAGAAGGTCGTCGGTGGCGCGAAGGTATTCGAGCGTGGGCTCGGCTTTGTCGCCGTGGCGTTGCATCGATTCAGCCAGCACCGTGGCCCAGGCGCCGGTGACGAAGCGGCGCACGCCGGCGCTCGTGCGGATGGGCACCATCTGCTCGGTGAGCCGCCGCGAGATCTGCCGCTCCAGCTCCTCGCGCTGCTCGATGCGCAGGAGCGCGTCGATGGTCGGCTGCGCGCGCGTCTGCTGCTCGCGCAGCTGTTCGCCGAGGAAGGCGTCGAGCCGCGACAGGCTCAACCGGTACAGCTGCGCGTCCTGCACCGGCGCGCGCTGCATCTCGTCGACCAGCGACTCGCAGTAGGCCAGCAGCGCGGCCCAGCGAGGGTCCGTCGTGCGGGTGTAGGTCTCGGATGCGCTGCCGATGCGGTTCATCAGCCGCCACACCGTGTGCTCGGGGCTCTGCACCATGGACGGATCGATCAGTGCCACGCGCAATGCGGACACCTGCAGACGCGCCATGACCGTGCGGAAGGCCGGCGGCAGGCGGCTGTCCGAGAGCACCGCCTCGAACAGCCGTGACAGCAACTCCACGATCTGCCGATCGACCGTCTCCGGCGTGCTGGCGAGCAGGTCGGCGCGGTGCTCTCGCAGGGCGGGCGTGCCGCTCTTTGCGTTGGCGCCCGCGCGCCCGAGCATGCCTTCGATGCGGGTCAGCGCCTGCTCGAACGCCGGGCTGTGTGGATGGATCGTGCGTGCGATGGGGCCGACCGCCGGCATCGACGGTGTGCCGGAAGCCCTGGCGCCGGGCGTGCCGGCGCCGGGCATGCTGGAGAGGATTTCCTCCAGCGCGCCCGGCTGGGTGAGGTCGTGCGTGGGCGCGCGGTGCATCACCGGCCCACTGGGGAGCACCACCGTGCGGTACAGGCCCGGCTCCACGCCTGCCGCTTCGAGCCGGGTGCACGCCGCCGCCCAGGCCTTCTTCAACTGCCCTGACATCGCGCCCGCAGCGATGCGCAGCAGCAAGCCGCGCTGCGCAGGGAAGGCGCTGACCGTGCCGGAGGCGTCCCACAGCGCACGCGCGTACGCCAAGGGCCGCAGCGGGTTGTTGTCGGTGGTGACGTGCGTCTGGCCGGCGAGCGTGGCGGTGAAGGTCTGCAGCTCGCGCAGCTCCCATTCGGCGCAGCCCGAGATGAGGTGGGCGGCGCTCGAGATCTCGATGTCGGACTCGATCCGCGTCTCGTCCATCAGCTCCAGGCCGCGCGTGCGACCCGGCGTGCTGGCGGGCGGGGTGTCTTGCGTGCCGTGCAGGTCGGCCAGCACCGTTTGCCGCAGCGATTCGGTGAAGGCCTGCACGAAGGCGGGCTTGTGCCGGGGCAGCGTATGCACGAGCTCGTGAAAGTGCTCGCGCTCGGCCGGGCTCAGCGAGGTGTCGCGAGGTTGCCTCAGCTGGGCGATGGTCAGCTCGACGTTCTCGTCGGCCAATGGCCCGGCCCGTTGGAGTTCGTCTTCGACAAAGCGCTGAAGCTGGGCAGTGACGGGCATCGGGACGAGATGAGCCTCGGTGCGGCCATTATGTCGTTCGACTTCGGGCCCGACCATGGGTATGTCGCGGGGTTTCGTCACGCAGACGAAGAAAAGGGCTGCCGAAGCAGCCCCTTTTTGTTGGCAGATGTTGCCGGACTTCGAAGAAGCCCCAGGCCGCCATCGCGGCCCGGCGCGTCTTACATGTCCATGCCCATGCCGCCCATGCCACCCATGCCGCCGGGCATGCCGCCGCCGGCACCAGCCTCGTCCTTGGGCGCTTCCGCGACCATGGCTTCGGTGGTGAGCATCAGCGAGGACACCGAGGCGGCGTTCTGCAGGGCAGTGCGCGTCACCTTGGTCGGGTCCAGGATGCCCATCTCGATCATGTCGCCATAGGTGTCGTTGGCGGCATTGAAGCCGTAGTTGCCCTTGCCGGCCAGCACGGCGTTCACCACCACGCTCGGCTCGCCGCCGGCGTTGTAGACGATCTCGCGCAGGGGCGACTCGATGGCCTTGAGCACCAGCTTGATGCCGGCGTCCTGGTCGGGGTTGTCACCCTTGATGTCGCCAGCGGCTTGGCGGGCGCGCAGCAGGGCCACGCCACCACCGGCCACGATGCCTTCTTCAACGGCGGCACGGGTTGCGTGCAGCGCGTCTTCGACGCGGGCCTTCTTTTCCTTCATCTCGACTTCGGTGGCAGCACCGACCTTGATGACGGCCACGCCGCCGGCCAGCTTGGCCACGCGCTCCTGGAGCTTCTCGCGGTCGTAGTCGCTGGTGGCTTCCTCGATCTGCACGCGGATCTGCTTGACGCGGGCCTCGATGTCGCCAGCGGCACCGGCGCCGTCGATCAGGGTGGTGTTTTCCTTGCCCACTTCGACGCGCTTGGCCTGGCCGAGGTCGGCCAGCGTGACCTTCTCGAGCGTGAGGCCGACTTCTTCGGCGATGACCTTGCCGCCCGTGAGGATGGCGATGTCTTCGAGCATGGCCTTGCGGCGGTCGCCGAAGCCAGGCGCCTTCACGGCCACGACCTTCAGGATGCCGCGGATCGTGTTGACCACGAGGGTGGCCAGCGCTTCGCCTTCGACTTCTTCAGCGATGATCAAGAGCGGACGGCCCGACTTCGCCACTTGCTCCAGCGTGGGCAGGAGGTCGCGGATGTTGCTGATCTTCTTGTCGTAGAGCAGCACGAACGGGTTGTCGAGAACGGCGGACTGCTTCTCGGGGTTGTTGATGAAGTACGGCGACAGGTAGCCGCGGTCGAACTGCATGCCTTCGACGACTTCGAGTTCGTTGTTCAGCGACTTGCCGTCTTCGACGGTGATCACGCCTTCCTTGCCGACCTTGTCCATCGCGTTGGCGATGATCTGGCCGACGTCATCGTCGCTGTTGGCCGAGATGGTGCCGACTTGCGCGATTTCCTTGGAGGTGGTGGTGGGCTTGGACTGCTTCTTGAGCTGCTCGACCAGGGCGATGACCGCCTTGTCGATGCCGCGCTTCAAGTCCATCGGGTTCATGCCGGCGGCCACGTACTTCATGCCTTCGCGGACGATGGCTTGAGCGAGCACGGTCGCGGTGGTGGTGCCGTCACCGGCGTTGTCGCTGGTCTTGGAAGCGACTTCCTTGACCATCTGCGCGCCCATGTTCTGGAGCTTGTCCTTGAGCTCGATTTCCTTGGCCACGGACACACCGTCCTTGGTCACGGT